>Ga0335085_10002367_pt1 | contig 35489 bp, 32 predicted proteins | sample Lox_Sample_45_FD_206712 | JGI IMG/M metagenome (GOLD analysis project Ga0335085, IMG submission 206712) | Soil microbial communities from Loxahatchee National Wildlife Refuge, Florida, United States - Lox_Sample_4.5 | ecosystem: Environmental > Terrestrial > Soil > Wetlands | place: USA... | reverse complement strand
TGCGCTCTATGTCGACCAAAATGGCAGGGTGGGGATCGGAACGAGTACGCCGGGAGCAAGTCTCACCGTTAGCGCTTCCGGCACTGAGCAGTTTGCTAACTTGGCAACCGTCGGCGGATCGTTCCTTGCGGTTGATGCAAGCGGCAACGTCATCGCCACGACCACGCCGTCCGGCAGCGGCATTTCAAATAGTTATGCATCTTCCACCTTCGTCAATTTCACCTACGCCACGAACACCTTTCTCTCGATCTCAGACGCCGCTTCCACCTATCAACCGATCGGTGCATATGTGACGAACGGTTATGCATCATCGACATTCCCGACCTTTGCCTACGGTACCTCCACCTACCTCTCGCAACTGTCTGCGGCTTCCACATATGTGCCGTATACCGGAGGAACTGCTGACGTCAACCTTGGCGCGCATCAGCTGACGGTTTCCGGCACCTCCACCTTGGCAACGACAAGTGTTTCCCAACTTTTCCTCGGCAATGCCACGAATTCCATCCTGGCCACTGACATCAATGGAAATGTCATCGCCACGACGACCGCATCATTTCTTGCCGGCTATGTCACGAACACGTACGCTTCAAGCACATTCCCGTCGTTCAGCTACGCATCAAGCACCTATGACACGTTCGTATATGCAAGTTCGACCTTTGTAAATTACACCTATGCCACAAACACCTTCCTCACGATCGCAAACGCTGCTTCCACCTACCAACCGATCGGTGCATATGTGACGAACGGTTATGCATCATCGACATTCCCGTCGTTTTCCTATGCGTCGAATACGTATGCGTTTGCCGCAAATGTTCCAACATTCACGTACGCATCTTCAACGTATGTGAACTACACCTATGCATCTTCCACTTTTGCCTCGACTTCCGGCCTTGTCGCAAATTACGTGCCGTACACGGGAGCGACCAAAGCAGTGAATCTTGGCACGAATACCTTTACGGTTGCGGGAACTTCCACTTTGGCGACAACGACGATCACACTGCTCTCGGTCGGCACAACAACATTGCCAAGCGGGGGAGTTGCGTTCTTCAGCGGCAATGTCGGCATCGGCACATCGACTCCGGCGACAGCGCTGTCCGTCATTGGCACTTCGACCACGCAAGGTTTAAGGATTTCCAATCTTTCCAATTCTCTCCTTGCCGTTGATTCTCTCGGCAACGTCATCGCCACTTCCACCGCTTCAGCACTCACGGGATATGTCACCAATACCTATGCCACGAACACCTTCCCGACATTTGCATACGCAACGAATACGTTCATCACCTACGCGTACGGAACATCCACGTTCCCAAGTTTCGGTTATGCAACCAACACCTTCGCCACCATTGCAAATTATCCAACTTACACCTATGCCTCTTCCACCTTCGCTTCCACTTCCGGTCTTGTCGCGAATTACGTGCCGTACACGGGAGCGACCAAAGCAGTGAATCTTGGCACGAATACCTTTACGGTTGCAGGAACTTCCACTTTGGCGACAACGACGATCACACTGCTCTCGGTCGGCACAACAACATTGCCAAGCGGGGGAGTTGCGTTCTTCAGCGGCAATGTCGGCATTGGCACATCGACTCCGGCGACAGCGCTGTCCGTCATTGGCACTTCGACCACCAAAGGTTTGAATATTTCCAACCTGGCAACCGTCGGTGGATCGTTCCTTGCCGTCGATGGAAACGGCAACGTCATTGCGACGACAACTCCGGCGGGCGGATCGCTTTCGGGTGGCACGGCAAATACGCTTGCCTATTGGACCGGCGCAAATTCGATCGCATCGCTTGCGACAGGAACAGCGGGTATGTTCTTGCGCGCATCTTCAACATCTGCAACCGGCTTTGATTGGGATTTTGCAAGCAGCAGTGCTTCTCAGTGGACGACCGTCACCGGCGGCATCAGTTATTCCGACGGCAACGTTGGCATCGGTTCCAGTTCACCTTCTGCATTGCTCACGATATCCGGGGGAAATGTCAGTATCGATGGCACCGGCAGCTCCACTACGACCCCGCGCACGGTCGGTATTTCTCCTTGGAATACCGGCAATGCCGCCCAGTATCTTTTCGGAGATACTTCAAACGTATTGCAAAACGGATATGGAGATAGATTGCAGCTCGCAGCTTACTGGGGTGTAGACATTGCCGGAACACGACAAGCTGCAGGATTCCCATTTACAACCGGTGCAGCGACCGACCCGTCACTTTCAGTCTGGGGCACTACAGTTGCTGCTCCGGTCCTTGCCGTCATTGGCGCTTCGGGACAGACCGGCAATTTGACGCAATGGTCTCTTGCTTCGGCAACAACGACCGTGATCGATGCGATAAATAATAGCGGATGGCTCGGTATCGGCACTTCAACTCCGAATGCAGCACTTGTCGTTACCAATGCAACGACCACCGGTACGCTTGCTTTGATCTATGCGACGAGCACCATGACAACGACTGGCAACCTCCTGACCTTGACCGCAAACGGCGCGACGACGGCCACCGGTCTTGAGACACTCAACGCATCGGGTTTGACCACTGGGTATGCGATGAATTTCAATGTGGGTTCGGTGTCCCTCACTTCCGGCGGGGCGGTCAATATCGTTGCTCCGCTCAGCACTGCTGCGATTTCCGCAAACGGCGGTTTGTTGCAGATCAATTCGACAGGCGCATTTACGACCGCGGCCGGTTTTGGAGGACTTCTCGATATTCAAGCAAGCACGACGGCCGGTACCGTTGCTTCGATCATTGATACTACCGCCATGACCACGACCGGCAACCTCCTGACCCTTGCAGCAAACGGCGCAACGACGCCGCACGGTCTCTTGAATATTAGCGGAAAGAGCCTTCAGGCGAACATCAACCAATCGACGGGGGCGGGTAGCGCGCTCTACATCACCGGCGGACAAGTATTTTTGATGGCATCATCGACAACTGCCACTTCATCCTCACCGATCCTCTCGCTTGCGGGCTGGTCCCAAGGAAACACGTCCACGACGACCTTCTCGATGCAAACACTCGATATCGGCACGGGTATTACGGGCGCTATCAGCACCAAGCTCATGTTCTCGTTCTCTTCCTCGTCAGGTTCGACCAAACAGCTTATGTCTTTGACCGCGACCGGAACACTCAACCTCTTGAGAGCGGCGCTTACCGGCGGACCGGACCTTGCGGAAAATATTCCGGTTTCCGATCCGACCATTGAAGCGGGTGATCTTGTGACAGTTGATCCGGACGCGACAAATACCGGCGAGTACGATACCTACCGGGGCGACATATACGACCTGTTCAGCGCAAAGAAAACATCGAAACGGTATGATCCGAAACTGCTCGGCGTCATCTCCACGGATCCGAGCATGGTGCTCCATACCGATATCAATGCGGTGGAAAACGGCCAGATCACTCCCGCGAGCAACCAGCCGATGGTCCTTGCCGGCCGTACGCTCGTGAAAGTGAATATGGAAAATGGACCAATAAGTGTTGGCGATTACATCACTTCGTCAGACATTCCGGGTGTCGGTATGAAGGCGACGAAAGCGGGGCAGGTGATTGGCCAGGCGCTTCAGAGTTTTGCCACTTCCTCCGCCTCATCGACCGGCGAGATCCTCGTCTTTGTCAACTCGGGCTATTACAACGGCGAGAGCGTGAGCGACTTTGCCGGAGTACAGCTCGATGGCTCGGCATCATCGACGCTTTCCAAAATGGTCCTCTCGGCGTTCTTGAACAATGCCGAGGCGAGCACGTCTGCGACCTCGACCGGTTCGGAGGTCCTTGCGGATCGCATTGCCGCCGGCGTGGAGATCATTACGCCGCAGATCACCGCAAACGGTTTGACGATCGATTCGATCTCGTCGCTTGGCGACGCGATCAACTTCAAGAACGACGTCGTATTCTTTGGCAGACCGTACTTCAACACCGATACCGCGGGCTTTGCCGTCATCGCCAAAGGGCAACAGTCGGTCGATGTGACATTCAACAATCCGTATTTGGAACAGCCGATCGTCAATGCGTCGATCACCCTTTCCGGCGATCCGGACGTGACGAGCGCCGCGGCAGGAGATATCTTCGCGAACGGCATACAATATATAGTGGTCAACAAATCCACGACCGGTTTCACCATCATTTTGAACAAAGCGGCGCCGGATGACGTCACCTTCAGCTGGACGGCGTTTGCGGTCAAGAGCGCAAAGACCTTTGGAACCCCTTCAAACTACACGCTGCCGGCGGCAACATCGTCGACCCCGGTCTCAACGACCCCGAACCCGTCCGATGCGACAAGCACCACAGCAACCACCACGGCTTCATCGACAGATACCACCGCCACCTCGACAGCAACCTCAACCGACACGACCGTGGCGACAAGCACTGCCACAACGACTGATGCCACAAGCACGATACAAACAGCGACAAGCACGCCCGCCGACACGACTCCGCCGGTCATTACCATAAACGGAGCAAATCCGGCCGCTCTCACCGTTGGCGATACCTATACCGATGCCGGCGCAACGGCGACGGACAATGTTGACGGCACGGACACGGTCACTTCATCCGGCGCGGTGGATACGAGCACGGCGGGTGTCTATACCATCACCTACAGCGCGACCGATGCGGCGGGGAATAGCGCGACAGCGACGCGCACAGTGAACGTCGCCGCCGCGCCAAGCACTGATGCAAGCTCCACGGATGCGACTTCAACCAATCCGTAATCTTGTATATATAGTATAAAAACGATATAATTCGGCATATTAAGTATATGCCGGAGAATTCGAAGAAAACTCAAATGGTGAGCAGAAAAAATTCTATTTTCTGGTCCATCGGCTCCCTGCTTTTGGGCGCCGGCATCATGTTTTTCTTGAACTATTTTACAAACGGACTTCCTTCCATCACTCCGACCGAAGACATCAGGATCAATGATGCGAGCTATACCTACATCAATCCGTTGCTCGAGTGCAATGTCGGCAGCAGCATTTCCGATGAATTGCAATCGTTCAAGGGCGATTTGCAGGAGGAAATCAATAAGCTTACAAAACAAGGGGAGATCGATTCTGCCGCCGTATATTTCCGCGACATGAACAACGGCCCATGGTTCGGTATCAACGAGACCGAAGAATTTTTCCCCGCTTCACTCCTGAAAGTGCCGGTAGCCATGGCATATCTCAAGCAATCGGAGTCAAATCCGGCATTGCCTGCCGAAAAAATCGTCTTTGCCACAAGCACCAATCAAAACGTGGAGTATTTTGCGTCAACGCCCCTCAAGCTCGGCGCAACATACACCGTAAACGATCTTATAAAGGCCATGGTCGTCAATTCGGACAATGATGCACTCGATCTTCTCCTGACCCACGCAGATGCCAATAACGTGGATCCGCAGGACACCTTCAAGTACTTAAATGTAAGTTTGGCGCAAAGCGGCATGGTCACCGTCAGGCAATATGCGACATTCTTCAGGATCTTGTTCAACTCATCCTATTTGAGCTACGACGATTCGGAGAAGCTTCTTTCCATGCTTGCCCAATCGACCTTTACCGAAGGGCTTCGCGCGGGCGTGCCGGCGAACATTCCCGTTGCGCACAAATTCGGCGAGCAATGGACCTATACCGGAACGGAAAGGGAACTCCACGACTGCGGCATCGTCTATTATCCGGGCCATCCGTATTTGCTCTGTGTCATGACCGAAGGTTCGGATTTCGACGCCATGGCGAGCGCGATCAGCGACATATCATTTTTTGTCTATAAGCAAGTCGACAGCCAGCTGAAAAATTTATAATGACCAGGTTTCACCGGTTTTTTCACATGTGCGGATTCGTTGCGGGCAGTTTCTTGGCCTTCGTTCTTTTTCCGACCACTTCCTTTGCCGTCCACATGATCGTCACTCCGACCTCGGTGCCTTTGAGCCAGGAGTACAATGTGCTGTTCGATTGCGATGGAAATTTCGCGGTCTTCAATGCGGATACGGGACAGCAGGTCGATACCGCCGACGTTTGCGGACAGACATGGGCGAACTATATGCAGCCGCCTGGCAACTATGTTGCCGTTGAGTTCACCAACGCCGATGGCAACGGAGGTTCCGGCACGACCGGAAGTTTCAGTCTTGCCGATCTTCGCAATGATCCGCAATACGATGGTCCGGCGGGGGAAGAAATGTTCAGTATATATGATGATACGCCAAACTATTCGGCGGGAGGCACGCTGCCGCTCATCGTGCCGTCAGTTGTATATGATGGCGATCTTTTTGCTCCGGGTTGCAATATCAATGTGGCGTATTTCCAAATCGTCGGCAGCGACCAAGGAGTGCTTCAGTGCGGCACGGTGATCAGTTTGCCTGACACCTCGAACGTGCAATACGAGCTGCAGGCGCTTGACCGGAACTTCAATTATATGCCGCCGAGCGTTTTTGTCGTCAGCGCAAACAGCCAGGCAAAAGTTACCAAGACCCGATTTTCTCCCCAGGTATCGGTCACCTCTCCGCAGGACAAGTCCGTTTTTTCAAGCGGGATGGACATTGCGTACCAGGTCACCGATGCAAACGATGCCGGATACGGTTTGGGTCCGAATTCCGTTTCCATTTTCTATTCGGACAAACTGTCCGAATGGTACGGCCAGTCCACGGGCGCGCTTGACAAAACGCTCGTGGCAAAAGGCCTTCCGGCGATCGGCACATATCATTGGTCCGTCAAAGACCTGATCCCCGGTGTTTTCTACCGGATCGTTGTCGATGCGCTCGACCAATCCGGACATTTCGGCGAAAATGTGTCCGGCCTTTTTACCGTCGATTTCACCCCTCCGACCTTTGCCGTACGGACCGATCTGCAAGCGGTCAAAAGCGGCGATGTCCATATTACCGTGGTGTCGTCCAAGGATCTATTGAACACACCGAAAGTTTTTGTGGCCCAACGCGGACATGCGCCGGTTGCGGTCTCCATGGCAAGCAGCACTTCCGATACCTATATCGGAACGTATACCACTGTTTCCGGCTATGACGGAAATGCGATCGTGAGCGTATCCGGCACCGACCTTGCCGGCAATGTCGGAACGACGACGACATCCGGCGGGTCGTTCAGCGTCGGTTTCAATCCGCCGCCGCGGCCGATCGTTCTCTCCGGATTTGGCGATAAGGTCGTCGCCACGGGCACCATCAACATCAACGGAACCACCCGGGAAGACACCGAAGTTTTTCTCAAAGTGAACGGCAACGAGGTTATGCAGACAAAGCCGGATGCGAAAGGAAATTTCGCTTTTGCAAACGTTCCGCTTGAAAAAACGGCCGATTACGGCGACAACTCCATAAGCGTATACGCGGAAGACGCGCTCGGATCGATCGGCGAGTCGACGGACGCGACCATCAAATGGAACATTCCGCCGACCGTGAGCGTGACGAAACCGGCAAGCGGGGATTATCTGTCCGGACAAGTGCCGATCGTTCTGACCGCGGCCGATGAGAATCGGGATCCGCTCCTATATACATATCAGATCATTCCCGTGTCTGATTTTCAATCCGCCGGAGCCGAGTCGGAATGGACGACCATTGCTGACCGGTATCTCAGCGGCACGTATTCCTGGGACAGCACCGAGGCGGATAATGGAGAATATATGATCCGCGCCATCGCCTCTGACGGCAACGCGAGCGCCACGTCGACACCGGTGCATATCTATATCAGAAACACGCTTCCGTACGTTCGTTTTGACGATGGCAGAAAGACCATGACGAACAAATCCGACGTCACCATTCTCGGACATGCGTTTGTTGCGGACAACGCCGCTTCCGGCACCAGGATCGCAACCACTTCATACAGCATTGACGGCGGCAAAAGTTGGAAACCGGTTTCATTCCTTTCTTCGAGCGGCCCCCAGCAGGATTTTTCATTGACGCTTCAGAATATTGCCGAGGGCACCTATCCGATCATGTTCATGATCAGGGATAGCCGAGGTCTTTCCGGCAGGGGAAGCCACATGCTTGTCGTGGACCGGACGCCGCCCGCCGAGCCCTCCGTCAAAGAGCCCGTCCTCGGAGCTGATCTGACCGCCGCTGATGATGAAGATCCGCAAAAATCCGGAGTACAGGTGACCATCTCAGGTGTTTCCGATCCTGATACCGTGGTTTCACTTTCAACCGGAAGCAGTACGATCTCGGCGCAAACATTGCCGAACGGATATTTTGTATTCCCTGACGTGACGATCCAAAAAGGCAGGCAGGATTTTGCGCTCTTTGCGACTGACGGAGCCGGAAACCAAAGCGCGGTCAAAACATTTTCCGTGACCTATGACAATCCGCCGGTCGTCGCGTTCGTGAACCCGAAATCGCTCGGAGGCATCTCGGGCAACACCGTGCTTTCCTGGAATATCACCGACCCGGACAATGACCCTCTGCAAAATATCTCCGTCGCATACAGCAGAAACGGCGGAGCGTTTGAGACCTTGGTGTCGAATGCGGCGGCGAGCGGCACGTATGCGTTTGATGCGACGAACCTTCCGGAATCAAACGATTATCGATTGAGGATCTCGGCAAGCGACGGAACCGTCACTGTTTCGCCGGTCATCAGTTTCTCTATCGATCGGACGCCGCCATCGATCGTTTCTTTCAGTGTTGGGCCGTCAGCCGCGAAGAACAGTTTCATCGGGACGGGCAGCGCGTATGACAGCCTCTCGGGGATCGCATCGGTGGAATTTTCACTCGAGCAAAAGGACGGATCGCAAAAGAGGAGCGATTGGTATGAAGCGATCGTCCAGGGCGGTTTCGGGAACCAAAAGACATTTTCCATCGACTATCCGCTCGCGCTTTCAGACGGTGTCTATCAGATCTTTGCGCGCGCCGTCGATTTTGCCGGTAATATTTCGCCGGAAGTCTCAAGATCCATCCTGATCGACACGACCGCTCCGCGGATCGGCAGTTTTTTTGCGACACAGGACGGGATCGAGCTTGATCCGAACGATTCGGGTGACATCGTCATCTACAAAAACGATCCCTTCGATTTCGCCGTCTCTCTTGAGGGAGATACCAAGTCCGCGTTCCTTGTCCTCGACGGTACCTCATCGCCTCTCGTGCAAGATGGCAGTGACGGATTATGGAAGACATCTGTTCCCCTCAGTATGAATGCCGAGGCAGACATACGCATCACTGCGTCGGATAATTCGGGAAATACGGTCGTCAAAAAATACATCGGCGCCTTGGAACCCGAGGCATACGGAACCGTCCGGTCATCAGATAGCTCAGGCCAACAAGCTCCGCTTGCCGGCGCAAAGTTCACCGTGCTCAAATTGAACGACCAGACGGGACAATATGAAACATTTGTCCCAAATATTGGCGCATCGACGCTTGCGAGCGGCGCAAACGGCGAATATCGCTTGATCCTGCCGCAAGGAACATATCGGCTGGTTGCCCGAATGTTCGGCTACCAGACAGAGGAAAAAGATATGACGCTCAGCCAATCGGGGATCGTCCAGGCGTCGTTTGTTCTCCCGGAGGTCAAAGGGATCATGAGGTTTGTGAATGCAATTCTAGACTTTTTCCGCTATTAGACGGCTGGCATTATATTGATTAAATCGGCGGGACGCACTATAATAAAGCCAAATGACAAGGTGGAAAATCATGACGATCGTGTTTGCGCTCGCATTCGCCGGTGCAACGGCTGCGGCGGTCATGTTGTATTTGAAACTTGCAGAAGTGAATACCAATCCCCAGCAAGTCGCCCAAGAGCAGGTGGATTCGATCATCCAGGCGGTCAGCAAGCTCGTGGTCCTGCCGCAGGATGAAACGCCGACCGTCGCGACCGTGACAGACCTCTCGCAGCTTCAGGGCCAGCCGTTCTTTGCCGACGCAAAAGTGGGGGACAAAGTGATCATGTATCCGCAGGCGGAAAAGGCGATCTTGTACGATCCGACTTCCAACAAGGTCGTTGAGATCGCTCCGTTCAATGTTGGCGCCGAAGAGGCTTCCGCGTCCGCAACATCCTCTCTGCCCGCCCGCCAAACCAAAAAGTAACATTATCGAACTCTTTCCATGAAATATCTGAAAGTTTTTCTCCTTGTCATCGTATGTCTCGCATGCATTTTTCTTGCCGTCTATCTTTCCGGGGCTTCCATTGTGCCGAATCTTTTGGGAAAAAACGCGAACAGTGTTGCCGTCGCAAGTTCGACCGATCAAACATTGCTCGATCAGAGCGCTCCTTCCTTTGATCTCCCGAACACATCCGGCGGATACGTCACTCTCGCGCAATTTTTGAATACGCCGACCGTCCTCGTCTTTTGGTCCACATGGAACAAGCTCGCGCTCGACCAGGTGAAGATCCTGGACGATTATCTTGCGAGCGGAAGCAAGGATGCGGGACTTGTTTCGTTCCTCGCGATCGACAGTCAGGAAGATCCGAGCACGGTCCTCTCACTCATCCGGCGGAGCGGTTATCAGGTGCCGTTTGCCCTCGACACCTACGGCGATACGTCGGACCGATACCATATCAAGAGCCTTCCGACCACCTATTTTATCGACCGGCAAGGTGTCGTGCGCGAAATATACTCCGGTATCCTCAGCCAGAGCATGCTTGTGGATAAGATGGAACAAATTATCAAGCAATAAGGTATAATCATCCAAAGATGTCATTATATTTTCTGATCAACAATCTGGGCTTCGCATTCGGAATGATCGGGTTCATCACGCTTCTCATCGCCGCATGGCTGTCCTATGACGCATACCGACTGCAGCGCGACGCGCCGGTCCTGCTCCGCTCGATCGGTTTTGTGCTTTTTGCCGTTTGGAGACTGATCGATGCCGTCAATATCAACAACGATATCCTTTCCTATATCGCGCTCATCATCCTTCTCGCCGGATTGGTTTTGCTCGTCGGAAGTTTCCTTGCCACCAAGAAGCTTGCCCTGAACGCGGTCATCGTCATTCCGGCATTTTCCGCGTTCGGCAGCCATGCATACGTTCTTTCCGCCATTCTTCTCGTCAGCATCTCGTATTTTTCCTTGCGACAATGGAAAAGGGAATACAATCGCACGTGGATACCGTTTTCCGTCGCATTTTTGCTTTTCGGCATCGCGTCTTTTTTGGGTTCTCTCGGCGGCGCAGAAACGGGGTTTTCATACATTCTCGGACACCTCATCGAGCTTGCCGGATCGGCGTTCCTCGCTGTGTGGGTCTGGCAGTATATGCGGCTTCGGATCAGTGAAAGTTTTGTCATGATCTCGTTCGGCGTTACATTCATTCTCGCGACGATCATCACCCTTGCGTTCTCCACCATCCTGATCGGCAGGGTCAGCACCGACACATCCGCCAATCTGCTGACCGATGTTAAAGCGCTCGGTTTGTCGATCGACTCCCTCAAAGAAGAATCGCTTGCCAAAGCGGAGCTTGCCGCGACCGATCCGGGATTTGCGGATGCCATTGCGAAGGGCGACACGATATCGCTCGACCAGCTGTCGCAAAGGCTTTTGGACCAATATAATCTCGGTTTTTTGACCGTGACGGACGATCAGGGGGTCGTTCTCGTCCGGGCGCATGCGCTTGCAAGGGCGGGGGATTCGCTTGCCGGAGAGCGCGCATTCGAGGAAGCGGTCCTGCAAAATCCGATCGCGACGATCGAGGACAGTTCGGTGGAAGGTTTTTCCATACGGGCCGGCGCGCCGATCATATCAAAGAACAAGGTCGTCGGCGCGATCATCGCCGGCTTTCCCCTCGACAATGTCTTTGCGGACCGGTTGAAAAAATTGACCGGTCTCGAGATGCTCGTGTATAAAAATGACACGTCGGTCGCGAGCACGCTTTTTGATGTCGACGGCGTGACGCGCCTTGTGGGAGCGCCACTGTCCGATCAGGCGGTGACCGATACGACCATCGCGCATGACACCGCTTTCACCGGTCCGACCATGATCAATGGAAGACCGTTCTATGCCAGCTTCCTTCCGCTTACGAACAGCGACGGAAAGGTCGTCGGCATGATCTCGGCGGCCGAGTCCGAGCAGAATATCGTCGATATCGCCAATGCCACGAACCAGCTGACTTTGATCACGGTCGTTCTGATCATGGCCATCCTGCTTCTTCCCATTTATATGGTTTCGAAGCGATTGAATAAAAATATCAGTTAAATAACAATCTTATGAATAAAAAATGGACCGCAGTCATTGTGCTTTTGATCCTTCTTCTCGCAGGGGCAGGATGGTATGCGTTCAAGTCGATACCGGGTCCGACCGCGCCCGCCGCGCCGCATAAGGATGTTCTTATCGGTTTTTCCCTGGGGACGCTCCAGGAAGAGAGATGGCAAAGGGATAAGATAGAATTTTTAAAGGCCGCCGCCGACCGGGGCGTCGTGGTTGATCTTGAATCTTCTGACAACAGCAGCAGCACGCAGATATCGCAGATAGAGGGAATGATCGTCAAAGGGGTCAATGTGCTCGTCATCGCTCCATATGACGCGACAAGTTTGACCGGCGTCCTCGCCGAGGCCCACAAAGCCGGCATCAAAGTGCTTTCGTATGACCGGCTGATCACGAATGCGGATGTGGACATGTATATTTCATTCGACAATGAGAAGGTCGGCGAATACGAGGCGCAATCCGTGGTGAATGCTTTGTCGGACAAGCTTGGAAAGGGAAAGACGCTCAAGATCGCCTACATCGGCGGAGCGCCAACGGACAATAATTCGGTCCTGGTAAAGCAGGGAGCTTTCAAAATATTGCAGCCCCTCATCGATAGCAAGCAGATCCAGATCGTCCTCAACAAGCTGACTCCGAATTGGGACCCCGAGCTCGCGTATCAGAACTTGAAGGCATATCTCGATGCGAGCCACGGCGACATCGACGGGGTCGTTGCGGCAAATGACGGCACGGCGTTCGGTTCCATCGAAGCGTTGCATGAATACGGGCTCGACGGAAAGGTGCCGATCTCCGGACAGGATGCCGAACTCTCGGCGATCCAGCGGATCATTGCCGGAACGCAAACCGCGACCGTGTATAAACCGATCGCGGGTCTCGCATCCACCGCGGTCGATCTGGCCATTCAACTCGCGGAAGGAGTTGCCGTGAGCGCGACCACGACGCCGCTTTACAACGGTGTCATGGACGTGCCATCGGTACTGCTCCAGTCGATGGAGATCGTCACGAAGAGCAATATCGATTCGACCGTCATACAGGACGGATATTATACGAAAAGCGAAGTATACGATACTGCCACTACGACCAAATCATAAGGCAAAAGCCAGCGTACGCGCATATCCGCCTTCCGTGCAGGCGTGAAAAATATCGGGACACATGAGATCGATCAGAACAAAAATTATCACCGCCTTTCTGTTTGTCATCGGCATTGCCGCGATCTTGATAGCGGCGATCATTGCTGTCAATTTGAACCTGGTCAGCCGATATCAGCAGATCAACCAGAACATCGTCTATGAACAGGAATTGAAGGACAATATCTCGCTTTTGGTCGAGGATATTTACAATGCGTTCAAATCGAACGATTACACGAGCTATGATGCGCGGTTGGCTCAGATCCGGGCGGAGGAAGCGCTTCTTGATGTCCAATTTGCCGGGCCGTCCGCGAACGAGGAGACGCGGCTCGACTATCGGAGCGTCAAAAACGCGCTCGATTCGGTCATTGCCGTCACCGAATCGGCAAAACAGAGCGTGCAGGAGACCGGGACGATCAACGGCATTTCCGACATATTCGCCGAAACCGCGACGAAATCCGATTTCGTCAATCAGGATGTCGCCGACCTTCTGTTCGCGGAGGCGAAGAATATTGCAAACACCACGCAGGATATCATCAGAACGCAAAATCTTCTGACCCCCATGATCGTGATCATACTGTGCCTTTCGTCGCTCATTCTCATTATTTTCTCGGTGTTCTTTGCCAGGAGGATCACGGACCCCCTTGTTCGCCTGTCGACGATCGCGACCGCGGTCATCAACGGCGACCTTACGCTTTCAGTCGGGAACGCACTTTTGAAAAGGAAAGATGAGATCGGCAGCTTGTCGGTCGCTTTTGACACCATGGTGAAAAAATTGGGCGAAAAGATCATCGGGCTTGAGCTCTCCGGCAAGCAATTGTCGGAGGCGAACGCCGATCTTGCCGATTCAAAGCGGGCGGTTACGAGCCTTCTTGAGGACATTCAAAATGAGAAATCAAAGGTGGAAGAGACCGTCAAGGTGAGGACCCGCGAGCTTTCCGACGAAAAGTCCCGTCTGCTCGCTTCCATCAACAGTCTTTCGCTCGGCTACATCATGGCGGACACGAACGGCGACATCATACTTTCCAACAATGCCATACGCGCGATCTTGAACATCGAAGAAAATCCCAAGGCCATTTCAGAGATGGCAAAGCATTTTGACGCATTCGATCTGGTCGCAAGCTGCAAGGAATGCTTGGAATCGAACAAGGTCGTCAATGTCAAAGAGATCGCCTACAAGAACAAGTTTCTCAGATTGTTCTGCGCTCCGGTCACAAACAACGTTCGGACGATCGGCCACGTGCTCCTGCTTGAGGATATCACCGAAGCGAAGATCCTTGAGCGGAGCAAGGACGAGTTTTTTGCCGTGGCATCCCATGAGCTGCGCACTCCGCTCACCGCCATCCGTGGCAACACCGAGCTCATTATGAGCATGTATGCCGAGAAGGTCCAAGATCAGGATGTTCGGGAGATGATATCCGACATCGAGACGGCAAGCGTCCGCCTCATCGGCATCGTGAACGATTTTCTTGAGATATCGCGCCTTGAACAGGGGAATGTCATATTCCAAAAGACGCACTTTGACGTGAGCGAGGTCATCATAAAGGTGGTCGAATCGATCAAGCTTCTGATCGTCGCCCAAAAGGTCGAATTAAAATTTGCGCGGCCGGAGTCATTGCCCGATGTCGTTGCGGACAGGGAAAAGACCGAACAGATCCTCTTCAATTTGCTCGGCAACGCCGTCAAGTTCACCAAAGAGGGCGCGATCACCGTTTCTGTCGCGCCCGAAAACGGTTTTCTCAAGATCCGGGTGACCGACACCGGTTCGGGTATCGCGGAACAAAATACCAGCTTGTTGTTCCGAAAGTTCCAGCCCGCCGGCGAGCAGTCGCTCACCCGGGATGTCAGCAAGAGCACCGGACTCGGCCTCTACATCTCAAAGATCCTTACGGAAAAGATGGGCGGCGCGATCGGGCTTGAGAAAAGCGAAGTCGGCATCGGAAGCACGTTTTTCTTTACTCTGCCCATTGCCCCATGATATAATCCGTCAGGCAGGGCGTAGGCCGCTATTCCATGAAAAAAATATTTATTATTGAGGACGACAAGTTTGTCAGCGACATGTATGCCCGCTTGTTCCGGACGAACGGGTATGACGTGGTCCAATCCCAAAGCGCCGCGGAGGCGCTCGACATGCTTGGCAAGAACGATGGTCTGCCGGACCTTATCATCCTTGACATACACATGCCGGAAATGAGCGGCACCGACTTTTTGAAAAATATCAAACATAATGATAGAATAAAGGGCGTACCCGTCGTCGTGCTTACGAACTCGTTCTACGAGGAGGACGAGAAGCGGTTCTTGGATCTGGGAGCGGACCTCTTCCTGATCAAGATCAAGACAAGCAACCAGGAGATCTTGGAGAAGGTGGGAAGACTTTTGGAACGATCACATCAATAAACATAATCACTCACACATCATGTCAACTCTTTTATTTTTTGCCGAAGACGATCCGCTCATGAGCCGCATGTACGAAAAGGCGTTCAGAGCGAGCGGGTTCGACCTGACCGTCGCCTTTGACGGCGAGAGCGCCCTTGCGGCCCTGAAGACCATGGATCCGCGGCCGACCATCGCCGTCCTTGACATCATGATGCCGAAAAAAAGCGGCTTCGAAGTTCTCCGGGAAATGAAAGCGGACCCGGGCCTCAAATCCATACCGGTCATCCTTCTCACCAATCTTGCCGGACAGCAGGACGCCGAGAAAGGTCTCGAGCTCGGCGCCATACTGTATTTGATCAAAAGCCAATACAGCCCGATCGAGATCGTCGGAAAGATCAAGGAGATCGCGGAAAGTTATTCAAGAAAAGAGGGAATACCGGAGGTGAACGTCAAAGTGAAGGACACCGCGAAAAAATAAACCTCGCGCCCGATACTTCCACAAAGTGCATGCCCGTTATATAATACGGGTATTCTTTTTAGTGAGTTTTTCGGTCTGTTCGTTTTATATTGCCATGATTTTTTTCAAAAAAACACTCGTCTTTTTCCTGTTCTTCGGAGCATTCATTTTTTTGTTTTCTTTCCGGGGGCCGCTTTTGGCGCAAGAGTTCACCTCGGGCAACTACACGGTCCTCGATCCGGTCATTGATCTCGGTGGAGGGTTTTCCCAGTCGGCGAATTTCGAGCTGCAAAGCTCCCTCGGGCAGGTATCGATCGGACCTTCCGCATCCGGAAATTTCGGGGTCAATCTCGGATTCCAATATTATCCGACCGTTTCGTCGCCGGTGGTTTTTGCCACTCCGGGCGACGGTCAGGCGAATATCTCATGGACCGTGGCCAACGGCACTCTCGGATGGAACGTGGGCGGATACAATCTCGGACAGTCCACGACCTCGGGCGGTCCTTACACATATACGTCCGTCGGAAACGTGACCGCCAAAACGGTCACATCGCTCGCAAACGGCACGACGTATTATTTTGTCGTACAAGCGCTTGATGCGCTCGGCAACGTCATTGTCACTTCCGGAGAAGTTTCCGTGACACCGGCGAGCTCCGGTCCGTCAACCTGTACCGATCATTCGGCAACGAACTTCGGCGGTCCGCTTCCGTGCGTCTTTCCGTCAGGCGGGGGTGGAGGCGGCGGGGGCGGTGGAGGCAGTGGAGGAGGCACGACGCTCAGCGCCGCGACAGGGGTCAATTTTTCCGGCAGGGCATATCCGCTTTCCACGGTCGGCATACTCAAAGACGGCCAGCTTGCGGTCACGACCATAGCGGATCCGGATGCCAATTTTAACGTTTCGATCACGGGACTTTCCGCCGGGGATTATACTTTTTCCGTGTACGGGGAAGACAGCCAGAACAGGCGTTCGTCCAGTTTTACATTCCCCATATTCATCACGGCGGGCGTCGTGACCAATATCGGCGGCATATTCCTCGCGCCGACGATCGCGGTCGACAAGAGCCAAGTGAAACGCGGGGACAACATCGCCATCTTCGGGCAAAGTATTCCCGACGCAAAGGTCACCATTTCCGTGAACTCAGCCCAGGAATTTTTCGAGCAGACCCAGTCGGACAAGAACGGCGTCTATCTGTACGATTTTGATACGAGCCCTTTGGCGCTTGATACGCACACGACCAAATCAAAGGCCGCGACGTCGAGCACGATCAGCCCGTTCTCGAATACGGTCAGTTTCGTGGTCGGCGATAAAACGGTCCTTGCTTCGGCTGGGTCGTGCCCGATGAAGGGCGATTTGAACGGCGATTGCCACGTGAACCTCGTCGATTTTTCCATTGCGGCATATTGGTATCACCGCGCGCTCAGCGACACTTTTAAAGCGATGGAGGCAAGCCAGCTTTCGGGCGACGGAAAGATCGACCTGAAAGATTTCAGCATCATGGCGTATTACTGGACGGGATAATCATATTTTATGCGATTTGCCGCACACAAAAGAACAATAGGGAAACCGGCGGACCAAAAAATCTCCTTGGGGAATTTTTTTGCCGTCTTGTTGTGCTCATTTGTTTTATTCGCTCCGAGCCCTCTCTTTGCCCAATCGTCGATCTCCATCGACGCTTCAACCCTGCTGCAAAAAGCGAATCTGTTCCTCTCGCCGCGCACGGCAACCATCATAGACGGCGCGACGATCCAGATCCCCGTGTTCGTCAACACCGAAGGGCGCAGCATCAATACGGTTTCGTTGTCGGTCAATTTTGATCCGACAAAGTTGACCTTGATCAACCCTTCGAACAGCAATTCCATCATCGGCATCTGGGTCGATCCGCCGACCTATTCGAACACCAAAGGCACGCTTGAGCTCTCGGGTGTGATCCCGAACGGCATCACGACCGACAGTGGCCTGATCACCACCATGACATTCCGCGCGATCAATATCGGAGAGACGAACATCGTCATTTCCGACGCGTCGAGGGTCTTGGCGAACGATGGACAAGGTTCCGAGGTCGGACTTCAACTTGATCGCGGCACTTACACCATACTGCCGACATCCCCGGCCGGCCCCGCGGTCTTTTCCGAGACCCATCCGTTCCAAGGCACGTGGTACAACAACAATTCTCCGGTCCTTGCTTGGAACAAGGACCCGGGCGTGACGAATTTCAGTTTCCTCCTCGACAACAAGCCGTTCACCGTTCCGGACAATCAAATGGACGCGACGGATACGGTCATTTCGTATCCGAATCTTCCCGACGGCCTGTGGTATTTCCATATCAAGGCCGAAAAGCAGGGGATCTGGGGCGGAACGACCAACTTCGTGATCCGCGTAGATACGACGCCGCCCGCGGATTTCACCCCGCAGGTGCAAACCGTGACCTCCGCAAGCGGTACCCAGGCGCTCATATCGTTCTTTACGACGGATGCGCTCTCGGGGATCGACCATTACGAGGTCGGCGTCATTGACTCGACAAAATCTCCGAATACTTCGCCGGTTTTCATCCAGACGGAGAGTCCGTACCAGCTGCCGCTTGCTCCTTTTGAGCACGCCCATGTGACAGTGCGGGCGTTCGACACAGCGGGGAACATCAAGGACGAGACCGTCGATATCGCCTCTCCGTCGACCACGATCTCTTTTCTCGAACAGAATTGGCTCGTCATCCTTCTCGTGCTTTTCCTCATCGGAGATTATCTCTTCGGACATCGGATCATCAGCCGGGTCAAGAGGATATTGAAAACGACCAAAGCGGAAGAAATGCTCTATGAGTCCGAAAAGCAGCAGATCGAAAAAATGGTGGATACGACCGAGGCCATCAAAAAGATGGACCTCGAGGCGAAACAAAAACAACTGAAAGATCAGTTTTTGCGGAATCTCGAATCGCTCAATCAAAAAATTGCCGACAAAAATCCGATCCAACCGGTCATTCCACAGGCCGCGCCGGCCGCTGAGCCGCAACCAGTTCCCGAAGCGCATCCTGCCGCAGACATTGCGCCGCTGCCCGTCATACAAGATGAAATAAAGCAAAAATAATATGAAACATTCGATCATTATCGCTATCATATTTTCTCTCGGCGCTCCGAGCGCCGCTTTTGCCGCAAAGTTCATTGCAACGTCAAGCGCGAGCCGCTTTGCTCCCGGAGACCAGTTTGCAGTTTCCGTGATCCTTGACGCGGAAGGCGATACCATCAACGCTTTTGGCGGCACAGTGAGCTATCCGGCAAACCTTCTGCATCTTGATGGGATCCGCGACGGAAATTCGCTGGTGAATTTTTGGGTGGATGCTCCGACCTCCACCGCAGACGGCGTGACATTTGCCGGCATCACTCCGGGCGGATATGTGGGGCATTCGGGAGAGATCTTTTCGCTCGTCTTCAGCGTAAAAGCCACCGGAAACGGCACCGTTACGGTCAAAGACGGACAGCTTCTCAGAAATGACGGTACGGGCGCTGAAGTTCCGTTTTCGACCTCCGGTTTCCAATTTGCCGTCGCTTCGAGCAGTCAGCCGGGAGGGTCCACGGTCGCGCCGGTGCGGGATATCGAGGCTCCGGAACCGTTCACGCCGGAGATCGCGAGGGATCCGAACCTATTTTCCGGCAAGTGGTTCATCGTCTTTTCGGCGGAGGACAAAGGAAGCGGCATCAACCGGTACGAAGTGCGGGAAAGCACCCATCGCATCTTTGATCTTTCACCATGGAAGGTTGCAACGAGCCCATACGAGCTTGCCGACCAGAATTTGGCAAGCTATGTGTACATCAAGGCCATCGATAATGCCGGCAATGAAAGGGTTGGGATGCTTTCCCCGACACATCCGCTTCCGTTCTATGAAAATTTTGACGATTGGTTTATACTGGTAGCAGTCGTCATCTTGATTTTCCTTTTTCGAAAATATCTATGGAAAAAATAATTGGAACACCTCTGTCATTGCGCGCCGCGCTCCTTGCGATCCTTGCATTCGTCCTCTTTCCGTATGCGGTCTTTGCCGCTTCGATCACCCTTTCGCCTGAATCGGGCTCGTATGCCGCCGGTTCGTCATTTACCGTCGATGTCTTCGTTTCAAGCCCCGATCAGGCAATGAACGCGGTCTCGGGAACCATCTCGTTTCCGGCGGACCAGCTGAGCGTCGTCTCGCTTTCCAAATCGAATTCCATCATATCGCTCTGGACCTCGGAGCCGACCTTTTCCAATGCGGCCGGCTCGATCAGTTTTGAGGGGATCGTCCTCAATCCCGGCTTTACCGGAGTGAACGGCAAGATCATCTCGATCACCTTCCGTGCGCTTTCCCCCGGCAATCCTGTTGTTTCGGTTGATTCAGGGTCGGTCCTTGCCAACGATGGCACGGGCACGAGCATCCCGACGACGCTTGGCGACGGCAGTTTCACCATTACGAACGCGCCATCGATCAAAAATATCGTTCCGGTTGCGTCAACATCTTCCGCAACCGTTCCATCGGCCGTGTCAACGCCGGTTGCCGGCACTTCATCTTCAACCCCGATCGTTTCCATGTGCACGAATTCGTTCACCATCATTCTCTTCGGGTTCCAGATCAATATCTTCCTCGCCCTGTCGATCATTTTCCTCTTGATCCTTTTGTCTGCGCTCATGATGCAGCGGATGCTCATGAAGATCGGCAAGACAAAGAGCGAAATGGCGCAGATGGTCGCCGTCGCGGACAAACTGGCAAACACAAAGTTCACCTATTATAACGATTATGTGAACGCCCAGCTCGATCTTTTGGAAAAAGACAAGCGGATGAAGACCTTGCCCGGTTCAGTGGAGGTGATCGAGCACGTCAGAAAGCACATCGCCGACTTCAAGGATTTTATCGAAAAGCAAAAGCACTGAGAGGTTATTGCCGGTTTTCTTTGATGAAGGTGGCGTACTTTTTGTCCTCGATCAGGATATGCTGGAGCCACCACTTGCCGATATATTCGGCGATCTCGGATATCAGTTGGCTTTTCGGCACTTTATCGGTGAACTCTTTTTGGAAAAGCTCATAATGATCGACAAAATCGCGATGCAGGAGCTTGTGAAAATCAACTCCGGGATATTCGTGCTTCTCCATATATTCTTCTTCGTAGGAGAGATGCTCGGAGATATATCGGCTCAGAAATCCGACCGCTTCGGCAACGGTCGCATCGTTTGCGTTCGACATCAGGTCCGAGAGCAGGACGTCGATCTCCTTGAGAAGCCGCTGGTGCTGTTTGTCTATCGTTTCGTCTCCCACGGACATATCCGGGGTCCATTCAAATGAGGATATCATCGTTAATGTTGTTACACTCTATTTCAAATAAATATCGGCTCATTATACCGTGAGGATGCGAAATATGAAAGGGCGCCGAATTTTCCCAACCATCATGTATTTTTGGCATTTTTCTGCTACTATGGGGCGGTTATGCATATCAGGAACTTCAGCATCATCGCCCATATTGACCATGGCAAATCCACGCTTGCGGACCGCATGCTCGAGGTCACGCATACCATCGAGGCGCGCAAAATGATGGCGCAGGTGCTCGACTCCATGGAGCTTGAGCGGGAGCGGGGCATCACGATCAAGATGCAGCCGGTGCGGATGAAATGGCACTACGGCGGCGAGGAGTACATCATGAATCTGATCGACACTCCCGGGCACATCGACTTTTCGTACGAGGTCTCTCGGGCACTGAAAGCCGTGGAAGGCTCCATTCTGCTTGTGGATGCTACGCAGGGCGTGCAGGCGCAGACGCTCACCACGCTCGGCATGGCCCAAGAATCCAACCTTGTCATCATTCCGGTCATCTCCAAGATCGATTCTCCGCTCGCCCGGACGGCCGAGGTCAAGGAAGAGATCGCAAAACTTTTGAAGATCGACGAAGGTGAAATTCTCGAGGTCTCGGGCAAGACCGGCGAGGGTGTCGAAAATCTCTTGAACGAAGTGATCAAGCGCGTGCCGGCCCCGAAGATCGAGCACGGTCTCGGAAAAGCTGATGAAAAAATGTTCCAATCGCTTGTCTTTGATTTCAAATATTCTAATCACAGCGGCGTGACGGTCTTCGTCCGCGTTTTTGACGGGGAAGTGAAAAAAAATACCCCGCTCATCTTCAAAGTTTCTGGCAGGACGTTCACTGCGGCGGAGGTCGGCATCTTTTCTCCGACCGAGGTCGCCACAGAGTCGCTCCAGGCCGGCGAGATCGGATATATTGTCACCGGCATCAAGGAGTCCGGCATTGCGTCCGTGGGGGACACTGTCTCGCATATTGCGGACAGGCGCGCGCCGCTTCAAGGGTATGCCAACCCGTCGCCTGTTGTCTGGGCTTCCATCTATCCGGAGAGCCAGGATGACTTTGACCTCTTGAAGCTCGCGCTCGGCAAACTGAAATTTTCCGATTCGTCATTTACCTTTGAAGAAGAAACTTCCGGCACGATCGGCCGCGGATACCGGTGCGGATTCCTCGGTATGCTTCATTTGGAGATCATCGTCGAGCGGTTGAAGCGGGAGTTTTCGCTCACGCTCATCGTCACGACGCCTTCCATCAATTACGAGATCACATTGAAAAACGGCAGAAAGATCATGGTTTTTTCGCCATCGCTTTTTCCCGAGGACAACCTGATCGAAAAGATCACCGAGCCATGGGTGCGGGTGCGGATCATCACTCCCGCCCAATATATCGGCGGTATCATGCAAAAACTCTATGACCACGAAGCGGTCATCGGCGATGCCGAGAGCTTCGGAGACAACCGCACCTCGCTCACGCTCGAGATGCCGCTCCGCGAGCTCATGCGAAATTTTTTTAATGAGCTGAAAAGCATTACTTCCGGCTACGCTTCCATTTCCTACGAAAAAATGCCCATGCGCGAGGCGGATGTGGTCAAAATGGACATTCTGGTCGCGGACGAACCGGTCATCGCCTTTGCCCGCATCGTTGCCCGCAGGCGAGTACAGGAAGAGGCGGATGCTGCAGTGGACAAGCTGGAAAAGATCCTTCCGCGGCAAATGTTCAACTTCAAGATCCAGGCAAAAGCCATGGGCAGGATCATTGCCTCACGCTCAGTGTCCGGCATGAAAAAGGACGTCACCGGATATCTCTACGGCGGGGACATCACCCGAAAAATGAAGCTTCGGGAAAAGCAGAAAAAGGGCAAGGCTCGCATGAAAGCGGAAGGAAAGGTGAACATCACCCAGGATGTTTTTTTGGGAATGATGAAGTCGGAATAACGTTTATCTGCCGAACGGCGTATAGAGGAGCACCATGCCAAGGATCATAAAGATGGTGAGGACGATGACCACGACATTGAGCACTTTTTTGGTTTTCTTGTGAAAGAGAAGCATTGTGATTGTTCGGTTATTTTTATACAATGCACTATACACGAACCATGATGGATTTTCAACAAAAACGGAAGGTCAGGAAAGTTCTCTATTCGCGGGTCACACTTTTTCTCCTGCTTGTTGCGGTCGTTTTTTTGGCCCGGGCGACCTATCATATTTACTCGACCGAACAGATGAGCGCGGAGGATTATGCCGCGGTGCTGAAAAACTACACCGACTTGAAAGCCCGGCAGGCCGTGCTAGGATCCCAAATAACCAAGCTCAGCACGCAAGCAGGACAGGACGAGGAGATACGGAGCAAATTCAGCGTGGCAAAGCCAGACGAGTCGGTGGTCGTGGTCATCGACGGCACCGATACCCCGACCGCCGGTCCGTCTCAGAATACGAGCCTGTGGCAGAAATTCCTGGGATTGTTCCGATGAATGCGAGTGTAGTTTAGTGGCAGAACTGGTGCTTCCCAAGCATCGGGCGCGAGTTCGATTCTCGCCACTCGCACAACGACCGTGTCAATATCCGCCGACTTGACGGATATGGTATAATGGAAGAGTAAAAATATAATATACAAAATCATGGCAAAAAAAGTGATCATTTATTCGACGCCGACCTGCCACTATTGCAATCTGGCGAAGGAATTTTTCAAGGAGAACAAGATCGCGTACGAGTCTTTCGACGTGCAATCGGATCTGGCGAAGCGCAAGGAGATGATCCAGAAAAGCGGCCAAATGGGAGTGCCGGTCATCTACGTGGATGACCAACTCGTCATGGGCTTTGATGAAGACCGGCTCCGGTCCCTGCTCGGGGTCAAATAGGGCAAAAAACCGCCTCTGAGCGGTTTTTTGTTGGCCAAAATATGCTATAGTGTGGCCGTCTGCCGCCATAGTTCAATGGATAGAACAGTCCCGTCCTAAGGGATAGATGTAAGTTCGATTCTTACTGGCGGCACAAAAAGGCCGGTGGTATAATAGGGTCATTATGAACAACAAATATTTTCAACCAATGTACGTCGGGATCGGCCTTGTCGTCGTTGCATTGCTTCTCATCTTGTTTTTTGGCGGGAAGAGCGGCACAACGAATCAACCGGTGACGGTCGCAACGACATCCGTCGCGGCGACAAAAGGCACTCCGCTTATCTCGGTCACGAAGACGGCGTCCGGAGCAAGCCAGTCATATTCCAACAAGCTTCTCGGTTTTTCCTTCGATAATCCGCGTCCAGGGGTCTGGGTCGCCGATACGAGCGGCAAAGACGGCAGTTTGGTCTCCTTCGGTCCGAAAGTTCCCGAGGTCGGGGTCGGTTTGAAGGTCTACTATTGGTCCGGCACAAGCGAGTTCCCGAGCGTTCAGAAGATCAGCACGATCACCGATCTCAGGAATGCGGTCTTGGTCAAATATCCGCAGGCGATCCCGGAGTCGGTCAGTATCATCTCTGCCGGAGGTTTCTCCATGGTCGAGATCAAGGGATTGAACGCGGGCTTCAGCACAGTCAATTCGTATTTCGTCCTTTTGCCGACCGGCACCTTGAACTTCGGCGGCGAGGGGAATTTGAGCGGCTTAATCCACAAGATATAGCGATGAACCCCGACGAAAAATCCCTCCTGGAAAAGACGTACGCCCTTGCCGAGGAAAATCACAAGTTGCTCAAGAGTTTGAGGAACTCCCACCGCGTATCCGCATTTTTCACTTTTATCTATTGGCTGATCATCATCGGGGTTGCCGCCGGGGCATTTTATTACCTCCAGCCGTACACGAGCGCGCTCCTCTCCGATTTCAACAATGTGAAATCGGTCATCAACAAGATCCCGAGCCTGACCGGAACGACCACCAATAAGTAATTTGCTCTGGAAAAATTCTAAAAATAGTGTAATATCTTTTGACATGCCAAGATAGCTCAGTTGGTAGAGCATTCCCCTGAAGAGGGAAGGGTCCCCAGTTCGAACCTGGGTCTTGGCACATCGGAAAACCGCCTTTCAGCGGTTTTCCTTTTATCCCATCTTTACTTTCACCTTCGCCTGTTTGTTCTTGTCTATCTTCGGCAGTGTCAAGGTCAGAAGACCGTTCTTGTTCGTCGCTTCGGCCTCCTCGACTTCGATCTCTGCGGGGAGGACGATCGTCCGCGAGAATGCGCCCCAGTAGAGCTCTTTGTGGAAGAAATCCTCGCCGGAGGCTTCCCGCACGTCTTCACGATGTCCTTTGATCGTCACCATGTCCCGCGTGATCGAGATATCCAGGTCCTCCGGCTTGACTCCCGGTACCATGGTCTTGACCACGATCTCATTCGGCGTCTGGTACATGTCTATCGCGAGCTGTCCCTCCGTCTCTTCGTCCGCATTGGTGAAGACTTCCGAGAGCTCGTTGCTGTCCGTATTCTCGTCCTGCTCGTCATTTGCCTTTACCATACCGGTCAACTTTTCAAAAAAAGATCTTTTTGCCATAGTATCGATTGATTATCGCGCTACTAAAATGATGTTCTCCTAGGGATTTATTTTCTCGAGCCGTATTCTTTTTATCCTCTCAAGAATGAATAGGACTATTATAACAGCAATCCAGATTCCTTCCAAGACGACAAGATAGTTCTTTCCGCTCGCCATCATAAAGAAGTTGAATACGGCATGGATCGCGATGGCGGCCGCAATGCCGATGCCCGTCCAGAAATACTCCCGGTATTTCAAGTTAAAGAAGTGAAAACCGATGAACATGCCGATCGTTGCCGAGGAGATCGTATGCAGGAGCATCGCTCCGATAAAGCGGTTGTTGCCCGTAAACACGCTCATGACCAGGTGGTTCTGCACGGTCGCGTCGCCGAAGGTTTGGGCGATAAAGAGCATGTTCTCCACGGCGGCGAAACCGAGCGCGGTCGTGATGAGATAGATGACCGGATCGATCGGTTCATTGTCATCTCGGGTGCGCAGTACCAGGAAATAGGCCATGGCGAATTTTAGGATCTCTTCGATCACCGGCGCAAAGACGCAGATCAAAAGGATCTGATTGACCGACGTGCCGTTTTGGCTCGCGATGCCCTTGAACCAAGCGAGCACCGATTGCAGGAACTGCCCGCGGAAGATCGTGTTCGGGTCGCTCGTGAAGGCTATTTTTTCCAAGAAGAGGGAGAGGAAGACCGCCGCCACGCCGCCGAGAAAGGCGAGAATGATCATTTTTTTCGGTTCGGGGTTCCGTTTTTCCTCGTTCCAAAAGATGAGCCATACGATGGAAGGGAGGAATCCTCCGAAGAACGCTATGGTGATGGAAAGAAACTCGTTCTGCATATCAGTTTTTGACAGGCCACGCCTCCATCATGAGCAGATCTTTTTCATTTCCGATCGTCTGCCAGATCTCCTCGGTCACAAACGGCATGAACGGATGCAATACTTTCAAACAATCGGAAAGAGCCCCGAGGAGAAACTGCTTTCGGGAAATTTTTTCTTCCTCTGTAGCGCTTTGGAATATCTTTTTGCTTTCTTCGAGGATGATATCGGCAAGGGTGTGCCAGATATAGTGGTAGGTCTTTTCGCTTGCCATGTAGAATCGGTATTCCTCCATGTCGTGGGTGATATCGGTGAGGAATATTTCTTTCTCTTGGATCAATTTTGTATCGGCCTCGGTAAAATTTTTGAATTGCATGTCATATTTGGCGCCAGCGGTGGATTCCAAAATAAATCGGGTGATGTTCCAAACCTTGTTTGCGAAGTTTTTGTAGCCTTTGATCTTGTCCTCGGAAATTTTACTGTCTGTGCCCGGCGCATTGCCGACGACAAGCGCCATGCGTCCGGCATCCGCGCCGAATTTCGCGGCTATATCGAGCGGGTCGATGCCGTTATTCAAGGATTTGGACATTTTTCTGCCCTTTGCATCGCGCACGGTGCCGTGCAGATAGACGGTGTGGAAGGGAATGGTCCCGAGCGCATAGCCGGTCATCATGATCATGCGGGCCACCCAGAAAAAGAGGATCTCATAGCCGGTTTCAAGCACATCGGTCGGGTGGTAGAGCTTCAGATCATTCGTCTGCTCTGGCCATCCGAGCGTAGAAAAGGTCCACAGAGCAGAGGAAAACCACGTATCGAGCGTATCCTCGTCTTGCATCCAGCCATCGCCTTTTGGCGCTTCAACACCGGTATAAATTTCGTCGCCTTTGTACCAAACGGGAATGCGATGTCCGTACCAGATCTGCCGCGAGATGCACCAATCATTGAGTTTTTCAATCCAATGAAAATATGTTTTGTTGAAATAATCGGGAAGAATATCAATCTGACCGTTTTCGACAGAATTTTTCATGATTTCTTTCAAAGTAGTTTTGTGACCAGATAATATTCCGTGAATTTCAGAATGGGGAAGCGTGAAAGGTTTATTGACCGCGACGAACCATTGGAGCTTTGGTAACGGCTCGATGATTCCGCCGGTCCTTTCCGCGGTGGAAACATTTTGCTTGATATTCTCTTCTTTTTCCAAAAGTCCTTCGGATTTGAGCCACTCGACGATGACTTCGCGGGCTTCCGTCACTTTTTTCCCGAGGAGCCGTTCGTCGCCGACCATCATGCGCGCTTTTTCATCGATCACCTGGACGACGGGCAAATGATTTTTTTCTCCCATTTCCCAATCGATCTTGCTATGCGCCGGCGTGACACCGAGCGCTCCGGTACCGAAATCTTTATCAACTTCTTTATCGGCAATGATCTTGATATGGATCGGCACTCCGCAGAAGACCGCATCGTACTCTTTGCCGATATATTTTTGATACCGCATGTCATCCGGATGCACGGCGACCGCGGTATCGCCGACCTTCGTCTCGGGCCGTGTGGTGGAAATGGAAATGGGGAAATCCTTTGAATATTTGAAGGTGTAGAACTTCGCATCGCGTTCCTCGTAGACGATCTCGTCGTCGGAGATGGTCGTCTGGCCTTTCGGGTCCCAGTTGACGATCCGATTGCCGCGGTAGATCAGGCCGTCGTCATACATTTTTTTGAAAACGGTGCGGACCGCCAGATTTCTCTTTTCATCGAGCGTGAATGCCTCGCGCGACCAGTCGCAGGAGGCGCCGAAGACCCGCAATTGCGAGGTGATCGTGTCATGGCTCTGCTTGGCAAATGCGTCTATCCGTTTCAGCATTTCCTCGCGGCCGAGATCGTAGCGGGATTTGTCCTCGTTCTTCTTGATATCCTTTTCAACGCGGGACTGCGTGGCGATCGCGGCATGGTCCGTGCCCGGAAGCCAAAGCGTCTTCTTACCCCGCATTCTTTGATATCGGATCATCACATCTTCGATCGTGATCATGAGCGCGTGGCCCATATGGAGGACGCCGGTGACGTTCGGCGGCGGCATCATGATGGTATAGACGTCCTTGCGGTCCTTTGGTAGGTTGTCAGGGTTGAAATATCCTGAAGCCTCCCAAAGTTTGTATATGTGAGATTCGGTTTCTTGGGGGTTATAGGGTTTGAGGAATTTGTCGTTCATTGCGATGTATCATAGCAAAATATGGCGTTTTAGGAAATTCCTTAATCTTCCGACAAACGTAAATTACCTTGTGCACGGAAATCCATTTGCGGTTTCTTACCTGAAGTGATATTGACATATCCCGCAAGGGCGATCATGAAGGCATTGTCGGTCGAGGCGCTGACCTCCGGGACCATGAGTTCAATGCCGAGTTCCCGCGCGAGAATGGTGAAATCCTCGCGTATTTTTTTGTTGGCGCTGACACCGCCGCCGATCACGATCGTTCGCGCGCCGTACTCAATGACCGCTTGGCGGGTTTTCAGGATAATGACTTCCACGACCGCATCTTCGAATTCCCGGGCGATCTCTTGTTTGATCGCACCGGTCAATTCAGGAATTTTTTTCACGGTGTATAAAACCGCCGTTTTGATGCCGGAAAATGAAAAGTTCAGATCGTTTGAATGGATCATCGGCCGCGGCAGGGGATATGCCGTTTCTTTGTCGGGAAATTCTCTTCGTTCTTTTTCGGCGAGCTTTGAGATCTCCGGTCCGCCGGGATACGGAAGTCCGAGGATGCGCGCGACTTTGTCGAATGCCTCGCCGACCGCGTCATCCTTTGTATCACCGATGATCTCATAGTTTAATGTTTCTTTGTTGAGCACAAGCTGGGTATGCCCGCCGGAGATGAGAAGAGCGATCGCAGGATGATCGATCTTTTTAAATACGAATTCTTTTTCGGACACTTTATCGACCGATGCCACCACGATATGCCCTTCCATATGATTGACCGGGTAGAGCGGAACATTCCACAGCTCGCCGAGGGCTTTTGCAAAACTGACACCGACCCAAAGCGCAGGCTCAAGTCCGGGACCGTTCGTCACGGCGATCGCATCGATGTCCGGTTTTTCGATCTTTTCTGCAAATTTTTCCAACATTTCAAACAGTCCTTCTTCCCGCTCAAGGATTTTTTTTATTTTCTCATTCTTTTCGGCGGATATCTTTTGTTTTTTTTCTTTTGATATGTTTGCTTCGGTCAGGCACTTTTCGAGCAGGGGAACGAGATTTTTTGCATGTTCGCGCTTGGCCATATTGGGGAACACGCCGCCGTATTTGGCATGGAGCGCCACTTGCGAGTAGAGCTGGTTTCCGAGGATCTTCAATTTGGCATCGGGAAGATCGCCATGTGTTTCAATGACACAGACCGCCGTTTCATCGCATGATGTCTCTATGCCGAGCACTTTCATACGCTTACTCTATATCATTTTTGCCAAAAAGAAAAACCGCAAAAAGGTTTTTCTCTCTTTCTGCGGTTTTGATGCGCGTCAGGCGGTCTTTTGACCGGTTTCCTTTACCAGATGGAACTCCCATGATTTTCTGTTCGCGAACGACACGAAGGTCAAACCGTTTGCGGACATATTTTTTGCTTCAATAACATGTTTCAGCTCGACCATAAGCGCGGTCGGCACGTCGATCTCGAGCTTGGAGCACAACAAACGATAATCATCCTTTCCCATGGACACTTTCAGTCGCATCAGGCGAGGATAATATCCGACAATGATCTCGGCCAATCGCGGCATGGTCACGATATCGAGGTTTAGATCCGCCTTGATATCGTTGATGACGATCTCGATCAACTGAACCGTTTTCATGGAATCTCTCCGATGATTTATTTTGAAGAACAATCGCCCGAATTCTATAGCATATCGGCCTTTTGTCAATGAAAATTATGCACTTTTCGGGATTTTTTCGATCATGATATAATGTCGATATGATAGCAGTCGGAACAAAAGCGCCGGATTTCAAACTTCTTGACCAGAATGGCAAGGAACATTCCCTTTCGTACCACAAAGGGCAGCTTGTTCTCGTTTATTTTTATCCGAAGGATGACACGCCCGGTTGTACCAAAGAGGCATGCGCCATCCGCGACATGTACAATGATTTTGCAAAGGCCGGAGTCAAAGTGTTCGGCGTGAGCCACGACACCGTGGAGAGCCACAAAAAGTTTGAAGAAAAATATAAACTGCCTTTTACTTTGCTTTCCGATCCGAAAAAAGAAGTCATCAAAGCATACGGCGCGCTCGGCGGCGTCTTTACCAAACGCATTTCCTATTTGATCGGCAAGGACGGCAATGTGCTCAAAGTATATCCGAAGGTGGATCCCACGACCCATGCGGGGGAGATATTGAAAGACATTTACGATCTATCCTCAAAGTAAGTTTGTGCAGATCAGAGAGTTCAAAAAAATCATTTGGGATCATTACCAAAAACATGGGCGGCGTCATTTGCCATGGAGAAAGACACATGATTCGTACAAGATCCTTGTCTCCGAGATCATGCTTCAGCAGACGCAGGTGGACCGCGTGATCCCGAAATACATCGCATTCATAGAAAAATTTCCGACATGGAAAAGCCTGGCGGGAGCTCCCGCGCCGAAAGTTCTCAAAGCTTGGCAGGGGCTCGGCTACAATCGCCGGGCGCTGTATCTCAAACGCACAGCGGAGCGGGTGAGCGGCGAGTTTGGCGGCGTTTTGCCGAAGGATGTTTTCGTCCTCACCGACCTGCCGGGCATCGGGCCGAACACGGCTGCCGCGATCCTCGCGTATGCGTTCAACGTGCCGGTGGTCTTCATTGAGACGAACATCCGCCGGATCTTCATCCATTTCTTTTTCGGCAAAACAAGGCAAAAGATAGACGACAAAGAGATTTTAAAGCTCGTCGGACAAACAATGGATGCGAAAAATCCGCGGGAATGGTATTCGGCGCTCATGGATTATGGAACATTTTTGAAAAGCCAGGTGAAAAACCCGAATCGAAAGAGCAGGCATTATGCGAAGCAATCGAAGTTTGAAGGTTCGGACCGGCAGACCCGTGGCCAGATCTTGCGATTGCTTTTGAAGAAAAAGTCACTTTCAAAAAAGGAAATGATAAAAGAAATAAAGAAAGACCCAAAAAGGATTGAGAAAATTTTGGAAAAATTAAAAAGAGAAAAATTTATAGATTATACTGAAGATACACGCATTTTTTTAAGATAATCATTTACACAGTCATTGCTATGTTCAGCTAGTTTTTTAATAAATTCTACATATTTTTCTACTGAACCTTTATGCACAGTTTTTCTCGATTTAATCTTGTGTGCTATATCTCCACGTAATCTAATTAATTCAGAAAGCTTTAAACGTGCTTTTGATGGAGTTATTATATGCCACGACCAACACTTTGAAAGTTTTTTTAAGCCGATAGTATCTGTAAATAAAGAATCAATATTTTCTGATGATGGTGTATTAAACTTACCAATACTTTTTTCTAACATATTATTCTCAAATTTTTTAAATATATTTTTCCAACCATTACCAGCTAAGTCTAAAATTTTCAATTCATTTAAATCTTTTTTTAGTTCTTGAACTATATTTTTTTTTACATTCTTTGGAAAGTATGATGGATCCTTACTGTTTTTTAGTAGTGAAGAAAATGCGTGTTCTGCCAAATTTTCTATAAAAAATTCCCAGCATGCTACCAGTAACACTATTGCACTTTTATTCAAAACACTAAATTCACTATATCTTTTACCGGGTTTTTCTCCAGTTGTAATCTCGTGGATAGCAAGGAGGACTTTAACATCTTCCAAGTTTTCATTAAATGTATTTATAGGTTTTTTTATCATAGGTGACCCCACGGGGAATCGGACCCCGATTACAGCCTTGAAAAGGCCGTGTCCTAACCGTTAGACGATGGGGCCAAACGTTTTTCATTTGGCTATTTAGATGGAAACAAGGATCTAAATATGCAAGGGACTATATCATTTTTTGTAAAAAAGGCAAAAAGATGCTACAGTTTTGCGGTTATAAAAACGGAGAGGTGGCAGAGCGGTTGAATGTACCAGTTTCGAAAACTGGCAGGCTCGCAAGGGTCTCGCGGGTTCGAATCCCGCCCTCTCCGCAAAATTGAAGACTTATTTTATTCTATGGTAGAATAAGCGCATGGGCGAACAAAGGCAAACCAGCATCGATAAAAATAAAACGGCTTTGGTCGTCATCGACCTGCAAAAGGGGATCGTGGGGATGGACACCGCGCCGTACGCCTCGGGCATCGTTGTGAAAAATGCCATTGCCACCGCGGAGGCGATGCGCGCAAACGATATGCAGATCTTTCTCGTGCGGGTGACGCCGTCAAAGGACGGAAAGGACGCGTTGAATCCTGCGACCGATGTTCCGCGGTGGAGCAAAACGCCGGCGCCGGATTTTGCGGACATTGTGCCGGCGCTCGGACCGAAAGAAAACGATTTTGTCATCACCAAACACCAATGGGGCGCGTTTTACGGCACGGAACTTGATCTGGAATTGAGACGGCGGGGAATCACGACAATTATTTTGTGCGGAATATTGACCAATATCGGCGTGGAAAGTACTGCTCGATTTGCATATGAATACGGTTACGATCAAATTTTTGCGGAAGATGCCATGGCGGCGATGTCTGCGGAAGAACATGCAGCCACAGTCACCAAGATATTTCCTCGCATCGGTCTCGTCAGAAAAACGTCGGAAATATTGGAAGCTGTATCGTAGAATATGATATACTTGCGCGTGCATGAGCATCATCGAAGTTAAAAATCTGGTCAAACGGTTCGGCGATATCACCGCGGTGAATGATATTTCCTTTTCCGTGGAGAAAGGGGAGATATTCGCATTTCTCGGGCCGAATGGCGCGGGGAAATCCACGACGATCAAAATGCTCACGACGCTTCTCGACCCGACAAGCGGGCATATCACGCTCAACGGTTTTAACACGTCGCAGAATGCCGATGCGGTCCGGCACTCCTTCGGCATCGTCTTTCAGGATCCGTCCCTCGACGATGAGCTGACCGCTTGGGAGAATATGGAATTTCACGGCGTATTGTACGGCATAGAAAAGAAATTGCGGCGCGAGAGGATCGAGAAGCTCATGACATTTGTGGAGCTGTGGGACAGGAAGGACAGCTTGGTCAAAGCGTTTTCGGGCGGCATGAAGAGGCGGCTTGAGATCGCCCGGGGACTTTTGCATCATCCGAAAGTGATATTTCTGGATGAGCCGACCTTGGGGCTTGATCCGCAGACCCGCAATCACATGTGGAACTATCTGAAAGAATTGAACAAGACCGAAGGCACGACGGTATTTTTCACCACGCATTATATGGAGGAGGCGGACAAGATCGCGGGAAGGATCGCCGTGATCGATCACGGGGTCATTGTCGCTTCGGGGACCGGCGAGGAATTGAAATCAAAGACGCAGACGGGAAGTTTGGAAGAGGCGTTCCTCTCGCTCACCGGCAGGACGATCCGCGCCGACGAATCGACCGGAGCGGACCATATGCGGATGGCGAGCAAACTGTGGCGCGGCGGGAATAAACGATAATATCATGAGAACGATCTATATTTTATGGTTGCGGCAATTGAAACGGTACGTGCGGTCGAAGTCCCGGGTGTTCGGCTCGCTTGCCCAGCCGCTCCTTTTTCTCATCGCCCTCGGATACGGTCTCGGACCGGTGTTCCAAAAGGCGGGAAGCGGCGATTACATACAATTTCTCGTGCCCGGCATCATCGGCATGACGATCATCTTCTCGTCGGTCTTTTCGGGCATCGAGATCATCTGGGACAAACAGTTCGGCTTTCTGAAAGAGACGCTCGTCGCTCCGGTCTCGCGTTTCAATATCATGATCGGTAGGACGCTCGGCGGTGCGACCACGTCCACCATGCAAGGGCTCATCGTGTTTCTCATCGCCATACTCATCGGTTTCAAGGTCAATCGTCTCAGTTCGCTCCTGCCGGTCGTCCTGCTCATGCTTCTCGTGTCGCTTCTTTTCACTGCGCTCGGCACGCTTATCGCGACCAAGCTCGATGACATGCAAGGGTTCCAGCTCATTGTGAATTTCCTGGTCATGCCGCTTTTCTTTCTCTCGGGCGCGATCTTTCCGCTTGGCGGCGGCTTGCCGGAAGCGCTCATCGTTCTTTCGAGGATAGACCCGCTCGCATACGGCATAGATGCTTTTCGGACGGTCCTCGGCGGGATGTCAACATTCGGGCTCGGTGTTGATATCGGCGTGCTGTCGGTTATCACCCTTATTTTGATTGGTATCGGCAGCTATTCATTCTCGAGGATGCAGATATGACGACTTTTATTTGTTTTATGTTTATAGTATAATCATCGACAGTTATGGCGACAGTTTTCATGGCAGAAGATGATCCGCTCATGGTGAGCATATACGCGCGCACATTCAAGGCGAACGGTTTTGATCTGCAAATGGCAATGGATGGCGAGCAGGCGATCGATTCCCTCAAAGCGATGGACCAAAAGCCCGACGTCGTCATTTTGGATATCATGATGCCGAAAAAGGACGGTTTCCAAGTTCTCCAGGAGATGAAACAGGATGACCTTTTGAAGCATATTCCCGTCATTTGTCTGACCAATCTTTCTGGCCCGGAAAATGCCCAAAAGGCGATAGGGCTTGGCGCAAACGCATACATGGTGAAAAGCCAGCATGGACCCGTCGAGATCGTCGACAAAGTGAAAGAGATATACGGCAAAATGGGAAAGCAATAGGTTTGTTTTCTGTCTATTTTATGTTAGTATCGCAATCGCGCGCGGGCGGTTAGCTCAGTTGGTAGAGCATCTCTTTGACGTAGAGAGGGTCATAGGTTCGAAT
>Ga0335085_10002366_pt1 | contig 35496 bp, 28 predicted proteins | sample Lox_Sample_45_FD_206712 | JGI IMG/M metagenome (GOLD analysis project Ga0335085, IMG submission 206712) | Soil microbial communities from Loxahatchee National Wildlife Refuge, Florida, United States - Lox_Sample_4.5 | ecosystem: Environmental > Terrestrial > Soil > Wetlands | place: USA... | reverse complement strand
GAATGCCCTGCTGCTCCAGCTTGCGGGCCTGGTCAGTATAGACAGCGATAATGGAGTTGAGTGCAGTCTCTCGAGCCTGAAAACCGGCGAGATCCGCCTTCGCTTTCGCCAACTCCCCGCTGACCCAGGCATAGGTTGGATTCTGGTCGGTAACTTCTTCCTTCACCGGAGAGCCCTCTTCCTTGGCCAGAGCCAGGCGCGTGTCATTCAGTTGCTTGTCGACTTCCACCACCAGCGGATACGTGGGCTGATATTTAGTCAACAACTCTGTCCGCTTCATTTCCAAGGTGAGCAGGGTTGCCTTGAGGTTTTCAAGAACCTGTGCGTTGTCTCCTTTCTTGACCTGCGTGGTCAAGCGTGACGGAATCGACTTGGCCTGTTTCTCCAGGTCTGCGATGCGGGTCTGGGTCTCAGAGATCGAGGCGCGCGTTGTGCCGAGTTGGCCGTTGAAATCAGTCAGCTTCTGCAGGGTCATGTCTCGCATGATGGCAGGAGCGACGCCGCCCTGCTGCTCGGCGAACTGCTTCAGTTGATTTTCCGCCGCCATCATGTGTTGCTTGTACTGCTCCGCCTGCTGGTCAAAAAACTCAAACTGTCCGGAGGGATGATGAACTTCGAGGTGCTTCTGCAGATAGATGTCGTTCAGGGTGGCGAGCACCTTCTGGGCGGTCTTTGGGTCTCGCGATTCGTACGCGATGTTGATGACGTTGGTCTTTTTCAGAACTTCAATCTGCAGTTCGCCATGCAGATCGACCACTGCCTTGTCGGTTCGATTCTGTTGGGTCTGCCACGGGTGCAATATCCCGGAGAGCAACTTCTTCTTGTCGAGGTTGCAGGTGGTAACGACCTGCCGCAACACATCCTGGCTGGTAATCAACTCGACTTCGGAGTTGATCTCTTCCTCGGCGACGGTGTCATGGAAGGTTACGGGGGCGTTTTTCTCGGGGCTGATCATGGGATCGACGCGTTCGCGCTTTACCAAGAGCTTCGTTTCTGCGCGGTACTTCGCAGGCAGGACGAGAGCGGAAAGGGCAACGCCGAGGATGACTCCCACAAAACACAGCACCATGACTTTCTTATGGCGAAACCCGATCGCGGCCACATCTCTCGCCGTAAACGAGTACGATCTGTGCCCGTAGCCGTTCAATGATTCGTTCATATGGTCTCCGTAATTCCTTTGTAATCCGTAAACGTCAAATCGCCCAGTGTTGAGCACTACGGGATTGCCAGTGGGATATAAGCGCCCATGCTCAAATTCGGAATGTAATGATCGATCTTTGAGAGCGTGCTCTTGGGGACGAACACCATGTCACCGGGATGCAAGAAAGGATCTTCCCTGAGGTTCCCGGTCTTCTGCATTTTCTTCACGTCAATCAGCTTCGCCTCGGTCCACTGGTCATCGACACGGCGGAACAGCAGGACCTGCGAATGCTTGGCGCTGGACTGAAATCCACCGGCGATTGCAATCGCCTGGGTCAAGGTGGTCTGCCCGTGCATTTCGTACTTGCCCGGCTTGCCAACTTGACCGTCGGCGACGAAGTAGGGTTTCTCGAATTCTTTCAGCACGACGGAAATCAGGGGATCGTTGAGGATCTTGGAGTAGGCGAGCTTGAGTGTCTGCGTCAACTCCGGGACGGTCTCACCGGCGACTTTCAGGTCGCCCACTCCCCGAAGAGTCACGAAGCCGTCGGGCTGGACGGAAACGGTCTGATTGAATTCGGGACTCAGATCGAAAGAGACATCGAAGGAGTCACCGGCCTCGATGCGATACCGCGGACTGCGGTCCTTGAATTCGGTAGCGGACGCCGGCTTGGCTGCCGTAGCAGCGGGAGCCGAGTCGCTGTTGGGGCCGGCCGCGGAGCTCTTCAACTCCTGGGCGGCGCAGAAGGCGCAGCCAGCCAGCAGTACAGCCACCAACCGAATCGGCATTTTGGAACTTGTGCTCAACATTTGCGGAAACCTCCAGCCTTTTGGAACTAAGCGACTTTATGTGCGGAGCGTACTTCGACCGTGCAGGGCCGTGATACGGGCGCCGCGACTGAATGCGGTCGTGAATCCGTCACGAACGCAGGCCACGGACACAACACCATCCCTACGAATCTGCCTTGAGAATGTCACCCAGGGGCTCCTCTTGTGCTCGCGGACGAGGAGTCAGGTTGTGCTGGCGGATCTTGTAGAGAATTCCGCGATAGCTGATGGAAAGCAACTGCGCTGCCCGACGGCGGTTCCATCCGGTGTATTCCAGGGTTTTGCTGATTGCGTAGATCTCGGCTTCGACCCGCAGGCTGCGTAGAGACGGCGGTTTCTCGCCGTTGCCGTTGTCCTTACGGGACGCCTTCGCCGTAACTTGGGGGTCAGTCTTCGTCACCTTCATCTGTGCTTCGCTCATAAAATGCACCTCGCGACTACTCGGTCAGTTTTTCGTAGGGAGATTAGGATTCAGTTGGCTTCACGTTGTAGCCGGCCACTCGCACGCTCAACGATCGTTGAATGAGACCCACAGAGATCACCACGCTGCGATCGCTATTCTCGGCGGTCAGAATGCCTTCCAAGCCGTCGAGCGCACCGCCGCAAACGCGCACCTTCTGGCCGACATAGAGAAACGGACGTTCCTGATAGCTGACGCGGCTCGTCAGCAGCGTATTGATGTTTTGAATTTCCTGATCGGGGATTGGAATGCCCACGCCCTGCACCCCGACAAAGTTCACGACGCCTTGCGTCTTGAGAACTCGAACACGATCGCCGGAGGAATGGTCCAAATGCACAAAGGCGTATCCGGAGAACAGGGGCTCCTGAACTTCTTTGCGGCGGTCGCTCCATTGATGGATTTTGCTGACAACGGGAAGGAAAGATTGAATGCCCTGGTTTTCGAGCTGGCGGGCAACCAGTTTTTCGTGGCGGGAACGGGTGCGGACGGCATACCAACGGGGCTGCTCAAGTACTTCGCTGGAACCAACTTGCGGGTAACTCTGAATCGCTCCGTTCATAGCTCCGCCCTCTCAGTCACATTCGTGGCGACAACTATCCACGGATGCGAACTTGTTGCTTGATCAATCGCTGGACAAGCGAGAACCCTTCGCTTGTGTTTCGTGTATGGGGGGATTAACTACCAGTGAAATCGCCGTTTGTTAGCGCGGCGTTTGCTCAACCTCAAGTGGGCCCAATCTATCGATTCCTGCAAATTCTTGCAATGGGAAGAAAGTGCCAGTGACGAAAGACTTTAATAGGGATAAATGGCCTGTTTTCAATAGAGAAGAAAGACTCTAGCGCAAAGGCGAAGCAACCTGGGACAAACAAACGGGTTCAAACTTGGCAAACCTTCATACGCAGTTTGTTGCCGGAAGCGCGATGACTTGGTCTTTCCGTCTTGACAAGCTTCGGCATTTGCGAACATCCTGCGTGCACGGGCCCCTGCGCAATTGCGGCATCCCGGCAACATCTGAGGATGCCATGGCATCAATGCTGCGTTCTTCGCGCATACCCTCCTCTCGCGAAGACCTCTCTGAGTATCGAGTACAAGCATAGGAGTTCGTCAGATGAAACCACGCCATTTCGCCTGTCTGATTTTCTGTTGGCTCGTCGTATTCGGCGTGCTGACAGTGCCTTCACGTTTTGTCCACACCGTAAAAGCTGACTGCCCGAAGTGTCCCCCGCCCCCGCCTCCTCCGCCACCGGTTGGTCAACTAGGAGGTCCATTAGCCGGACTGACCAGTACGATGACAGGGTTGTATAACGGCGGGTATCTGTTGTTCGCCAAGAAATGGGATCCCAAGCAGGGGTTAGGCCCGGTTTCCACCAAGACCGGGTGTTTCACGTGCCATGGAGTCGGCGTGAACGTGCTTACGGGCACGGCTGGAGACACCAGCAACGTCACCGGAACGCGCTACGGCAAGTGGAATACAGATGGAACCTTCAACTATCTCGACGGGACCGGAACGTTTCCGGAAAATGCAGGTGGGCCGGTTCTTCACGGCCTGTCGAACGCAACTTTTGGAACACTCCCCAGTTGCAACCGAATGACGATTGCGGCGAACGGGGCCACGGAATCAGGCACCACCGTAACCCTCCTCACAACCGCGAAACATGGATTCGCACCGGGACAGGATGCACAGATTTCGAATGTGCTGGAAAAGGGCTACAACGGCGTGTTTGTTATCACGACCGTTCCAACGACAACTAGCTTCACCTACGAAGCCTCGGTCGCGGGGTTGGCTCCATCGGGCGGAGGTACGGCACAAAATCTTCCGCACGAAGTGGTGCCCGCCGACGCAACAGTCGTCAGCAAAATGCGCTCGCCGCAGCTGTTCGGGCTGGGTCTGATCGACAACATTCCTGATGGCGCGATCATGGCCAATGTTGGCGTGTCGAAGCCGTTTGGCATTGCGGGAATCGCCAACATGGTTCCAGACGAGAATGGCATCATCCGTCCGGGCAGGTTCGGACAGAAGTTGAACATCGTTTCCCTGTTTCAATTCGCTGCGGACGCGGAATTCAACGAACTGGGGATTACAACATCGGCCGGGCCGTTCGGTGTTGCAAGCGCTTTCAATCCTAACGAACATCTGCCGCAAGGGCAGCCGTTTCCCTCCGCTTGTCAGTCGGACGATAACACCCCGCAGGATGTGGGTCAGCAAAACATGATCAAGATGACCCAGTTTATGGCGCTAATGGCCCCCGTTCCGCCACAACCTCCGACCGATCAGAGCTTGGCTGGGCAGCAGGTTTTCAACGACATTGGCTGCAGTGTCTGCCACATCCAGAGCTTTACGACACAGCAAAGCGTCCAACTCAGAGAGACCAACGGCGGGCTCAGTCGAGTCGTGGGTGCACTCAGCAATGTCACATTCAGCCCGTATTCGGATTTCCTGCTGCACGATATGGGTAGCGGAAACTCCGGAGGCATTCCCTTTCAACCGAACAATCAGGGGCAGGCTGCCCTCACGATGTGGCGCACCTCCCCGTTGTGGGGGCTCTCAAACGCGCTCACGAAGGCGGGCGGACTGATGCACGACAATGGATCGACAAGCATCGATGCCGCCATTCGCAGGCACGGCGGAGAGGCAGCCACGGTCATTCAGAACTATGAGGGCCTGAACTCCACGGACTCGGGGAATCTGCTGGCGTTCTTGAGTTCCCTGTAAGGGATCTGGCGCCGCCGTCGATTGAAGAAGCGGCGCCTGATCGTGTCAGGTGGAAGGCAGCTTGAAATTGACAGTGATGGTTGCTTGGCCTTCGACGGGTTGCCCATGAATGAGATTGGGCCTGTACCGCCATTGTCTAACCGCCCGGACAGCCGAATCTGCCAAAATGGGTTCTCCAGAGACTGTGCTGACGTTACCCACCGTGCCATCTCTCAGAATTTGAACATCCAGCACAACGGAGCCCTGCAGGTGTCGCTGTTGAGCTTCGGGAGGATACTCGGGCTCGACTCGATGAATCGGTTGATTGGCAGCACGCGCGAAAGGTCTACCAGACGCTTTGCTCGTTTCACCGGGCGAGCGGTAGATGACGCGGCCGTCTTCGGTGACGATGAGTCCCCCGACCGGAGCCGTTAGCGCCGTGGACGCGCGCGTTTCCGTTGTTGATTTCAGATTTGCCTGGAGATCGGCTGTTGTGTCAGCGTCTTCGTCCTGCAAAGAATCGGCTCCCTTGGCGGGGCCCACCGCAGCCGATGCGGGCACAGTTGGCGCTGGGGCATGAGCGCCCTGTGCGGCTCGATGCCATCCCACCTCCAATCCCAGCAAGACTGCGACCGCGATCACGAGGATCACGAGAACGGAAGACCAGATCTCGCTTCCTTTTGCAGTATTTGCCTGATCACCAGTCGTGAATTGATCACTCTGTGATTGAGGAGGATGGTGGGAGTTCTCTCGAATGCCGGAGTGGGAAGCACGGTCTTCCGCTCGTCGGGCAAACTGAATCGATGAGACGTCCACCCCTGCATCAACTTCCTTCTTGCTTTCGGCAATCTTGCCCGCGAGCGTATGCAGGGCGGAAATCTCTCCCTCGCCAAAAGCTTTGGGACGCGATGAGAACGCCTGCAGAATTCCAAAGATCCTTCCTTCCTCGATTAAGGGGATGATCACCATGGAGCGAACATCGAGACGATGGCAGGCTTCGGCGTTGACCCGTTCATCGGTTTCCGCGTCCTGGATCAGTTGTACTTCCCCAGTGCCAACGCAGGTGCCTACGAGCCCGGACGAGGCATCTACTCGCACTCCGAGATCCGGAGCACTCGCCCCGGTCGTGGCCCGGCAAACCATCTCACCATCGCGGATGAAACCGATCGCAGCACCGGTTGCCCCTGTTGCCGTGCGTGCTTGCTCGACAACCTCGTTGAGCACCAGGTCCAAAGCCAAGTCAATTGCGACCGAACCTCCCCCGTAAGCGACTAGAGTTCTAGCAATGTCAGCAACGTTGTGTTGTGGGGATATCTCAGAAGTGGATTGACTCGACGCCGTTTGCTTCCAGGATGTGGTTTCCTCAGATGAGTCGGAGCGCAAGCTGGAATCTTGAGCCATAGATGACCGACAACTACGACCCGAAGCCAATGCCTTTACCTGGCGGCTGTTCCCGAGTTTCAACAGGGTGTAGCACCCGGGCGGTCCCAAGCGGAGTCTGGCGCGAAATGCAGCGGAAGTCAACTGTAAAACCGTGGTGGTGAAAGAGAATTCCCGTTTTAGTGCGAGGGTGAGAATTCATCTACATTTCGCGTGTCGTGGAGCGCAGGTCGAGGTAAAGTTCTATAGAAGCAGGTGACATTGAAGCTTGCGTTGTGCTGCGCGCGCAAACATCAGGCGCCTTTTCCGAGGAATCACTCAAATGCGGATTGCGGTCGTGGGTTCGGGCTATGTGGGACTGGTGGCTGGCGCCTGTTTCGCCGACCTTGGCCACGATGTGGTGCTGGTGGATAATGACCAGCGCAAACTGGACGCACTGAAAAATGGCGAAGTCCCGATTCACGAGAAGTTTCTTCCCGAGCTTTTGAGCCGGCACCGGGGAACCCGGCTGCAATTCTCCGATGATCTGGCTGAGGCCGTCCGCCGAAGCTCTGCCATCTTCGTGGCTGTTGGCACTCCACCGACAGAGAGTGGAGAGGCGGATCTGTCGTACGTGGAATCAGTCGCGCGAGAGATCTCCGGCGGCATTGAAAGCTACAAGGTCGTGGTGGAGAAAAGTACGGTACCGGTGTACACAAGTGATTGGATTCGGAGAATCATCCTTCGCAACGGCACGGACCCGGAACTGTTCGATGTGGCGTCCAACCCGGAGTTCCTGCGCGAAGGCACGGCGGTTACGGATTTTCTATTCCCCGATCGCATCGTGGTTGGCTGCGACAGTCCACATGCGGCGGAGATTCTGCGGGACGTCTATGCGCCACTCACCGATGCCAGCTACTATCGGCGGGCAGACGCGATCCCGCAGCCGGACCGGGCATTGATTCCTCCGCCGCTGATCGTGACAAGCACGAAGAGCGCGGAACTCATCAAGCACGCTTCGAACGCGTTTCTGGCGATGAAAATCTCCTTCATCAACGCGGTTGCTTCGGTGTGCGAATCGGTGGGCGCCGATGTGAATCAGGTGGTGCACGGCATCGGGACCGATACGCGCATCGGCCGGGGTTTCCTGAACCCAGGAATTGGTTATGGTGGCTCTTGCTTTCCCAAAGACGTGATGGCATTTCGGGCTGTCGCGCGGGAGCACGGGTACGACTTCAGCCTGCTGGACGCGGTGATGCGAATTAATGAGGAGCAGCGGCAGCGCTTCCTGCGTAAAGTCCATCGGGCGCTATGGACCCTGCGTGGCAAGCACATCGGCGTGCTGGGTCTTGCGTTCAAAGGGGGGACGGACGATATCCGTGAGTCTCCCGCGATTGCGATCGTGCAGGCGCTGTTGCAGGAAGGCAGTAAGATTACGGCGTACGATCCGGCCGCGATGGAACGAACTCGCGAGATTCTGAACCATTCCATCAACTTCGCGAACTCAACTTACGAGGCGGCGCAGAATGCCGATGCCCTGCTGATCCTGACTGAGTGGGAAGAGTTCGCAAACCTTGATTTGAACCGTTTGCGGCAGGCGTTGAGATACCCTATCGTGATTGACGGGCGTAATCTGTATGATCCGGAAATGATGGCTGCGCAAGGATTCACGTACTACAGCGTGGGCCGGGCTGCGGCACATCCCGATGGAGTCCCCACCGGCGTCCTGAAAAACGGCAAGAAAGCATGAGCCCACGACGCGCTCTGATCACTGGTGGCGCCGGTTTCCTGGGATCGCACCTTTGCGACGCCCTGCTCCGCGAAGGATGGAACCTCGTAGTCGTCGACAACCTGCTCACAGGACGCCTGTCGAACCTTGCCCACCTGCGCAATGAACCCCGATTTGAGTTCGTCGAGAAAGACATCTGCGCGCCGTTCGATGTCGGGAGAGTCGATTTTGTTTTCCACTTTGCCAGCCCGGCCAGCCCCGAGGACTACCATGCACATGGCATCGAGACGCTGCAGGTTGGTTCTCTGGGCACATTTCATGCGCTGGAAATCGCACGGAAATATGAGGCTAAATATCTTGTCTCGTCCACTTCTGAGTGCTACGGCGATCCGCTGGAGCATCCACAAAAAGAGACGTATTGGGGACACGTGAATCCCATCGGCCCCCGATCGGTATACGACGAAGCCAAACGTTTTACCGAGGCGGCGACCATGGCTTATCGCCGCTACCATAACGTGGATATCCGCATTGCGCGCATCTTTAATACCTACGGTCCCCGGATGCAGTTGAATGACGGGCGAGTTGTTCCCAACTTTATGAAGCAGGCGCTTCGAGGGGACGATCTGACTGTGTATGGCGACGGCTCTCAAACGCGAAGCTTCTGCTACGTGAGCGATGAGATCGACGGGTTTCTCCGGCTGGCGAAGTCTGATGAGCATCTTCCGGTTAACATTGGAAACCCGAATGAGTTCACGATTCTCGAATGTGCCCAGTTAGTGTTGCGAGTGACTGGATCGAACAGCAAGATTTCCTATAGGCCTATTCCTCAGGACGATCCGAAGCAGCGCCGGCCCGACATTACGAAGGCGCGGCAGATACTGGGATGGGAGCCGAAGATCGACCTGGTGACCGGGTTGCGGCTCTCGCTGGAGTACTTCGAAAAAGCGGTCGCTGAGGAGCGCAGTCTGACCTAAGCAGGTTCGGATTTAGCCGCGACGAAGTCCGTCAACTTCTTGACGTTCGATTGCTCTTCCTTCGTCTTCAGTTCGAAAGCCACGCCCATACCGTAGCCGGGATGAGAGGTCTGCACCGTTCCACGCAGTCTCAGTTTCAGTTCGTAGGTTCGTACCAGAATCTCAACGGATGAGCCGGCAGGAAATGGCAGTGAAACTTCAAGGTAGCATCCTCCGGAACTGAGGTCCGTCAGGCAGCAGTGATTCGGAACCGAGGTCCCGGTGCGATAAACCTCAGCACCAATCCGGCAATTGTATCGAGCCTGGGAGCGCCGGTTGTTCGGGTCCGGAGAGGATGCCGAGCTGACGGCTATGTCGACGGCGGAAGACTTCCCGGAGTCGGACGCAATCCCCGAATCGTGGAAGCTCTTTTCCCTCGAAATAACCGACATCATCGGCTCTTCCATTTCGACCGTAACCTCGGACAGCGCCTGCTTTTCTTCCTTCGGAAGATTGGCCGACAAAAATTCATCCAAAAGGCGCCGCGATGATTTCGGAACATCCAGGAACTGGACGCCGCCTCGACCATTCCAGTCCTGCCATACGAGTTGACCGGAAAGGCGAATGTTCGAGGACTGGCCGGGAAGCTTGAACAAGAAATAAACCTTGCTAGTGGGCGGCAACTTCTTGCCGAACATGACCGACATGCCGTCGCGCGCCAGATCGACCAGCGTGGCCTTTTCCCGCTCAACATTTGCGTAATCGACGGTTGCGTGCGTATGTACGGCGGCTCGGGCGTTCTTGCGTTTCTCCTTACGCATCACCGCCCGGGCGGCGCGAAGACTGCTGAGCGCACGATCATAGGCAACGGGCTTGTAAAGGACGAAGTTCACGCCGAGAGAAAACAGCTCGCGGATGCTTTCCTGCGTGGGAACCACAGCAACAGCCAGGGTGGCGTCGTTCAGACGCGACATCCTCGTCTCGCGCAATAACGAGAGGACATCACTACTCGAGTGGCCGTCTACGATGATGACGTCGAAGCGCTCCTGCGCGGTTCGAATGGCAGCACGCGCAAAATCGGGGCAAGATTCCACCCGAATACTGAGTTCTTTCAAGACCTGACGCAGGACTTCGGCGGCGGCATCGTCCACACACACGAGGAGAGCGGATAAAGTCATACGTGCCCCAATCGTAGGTTCCATCAGTTCCCAGGACAAGTTACCGGAGTCACGCGCAGCCAGCTTGCGCGGAGCTTCGAATCGAAGTTAACTCCCGCAAATTTCATAAATGACCTCAGTAACCAGCGTCATCACAAAAGGTCAGGGGATCGCTATTGACCCGTCGTGCTTTGACGGGGTCGCAACCCATTCCTAGGATGAGGAGTGACGCGATGAAGGAGCGCGCCCGCCCTGCTGTTTGCGGCGGGTACGATCCGCCCCCATCTTGGCGTTTTTGAACTGGAGAGAGCGTTTCCGGAGTCCGGTACCTCCATTCCAGGAAGACCTACATATGAAATCGAATCGACAGCGCGGATTTTCTCTCCTGGAAATGATGATCACAGTCGCGATTGGACTAACCATTGGCAGCATCACCTTCATGGCCATGATGCCGATGTTCAACCGCAACCACGTCGATCTGGCTTATGACACTACGTTGATGGTGCTGCGGAACACTCGCCACCTTGCCATCACACAGAGCCACCAGTATTACGTGAATTTCAATCCTGCGGGTTTTCCGGCGGGAACGATTCAAGTCACGTATCAGCCTCCGGCTATCGGCGGGGGCGCGTTACCGCCGATTCAGCAGGTTGCAACTTACCGCCTGCCCACTGACGTCAGCTTCTCGGTGATGGCCGGGTTCCCGGCCAGTGCACCCGATGGATTCGGCTCCGGCGTCACTGCCATCGATTTCGGACAGGGGCTTGGCGCGGGCAGCCTGAACTATGTGAGCTTCATGCCGGATGGCTCTTCGCGCGACAGCCTGGGAAACTACAACAGCGGTGTTATCTATCTCGTGCGAACCGCCGATCCCAACGCCTACAACTCTCGGTCGGTTTCGGTCTGGGGAGCAACCGGCCGCGTTCGTGGTTGGCGGCTTTATCAACAGGCCGGCGTCCCCAAATGGGTACAACAATGATGAAGACGAAATTTCATCGCTCGCTTCGACGCAAGACGGACGAGGGCTTCACCCTCATTGAAGTCATGATCGCGATCGTCGTGATGGCGGTTGGACTTCTGGCCGTCATCGCCTCATTCGCCACAGCGATCGCGGCCACGCAATCGGCCGAAGAAGATCTCATCGCGCGTCAAAAGGTGCTCGATGCATTCGAGAGCATCTACACCGCGCGCAACGCACAACAGATTCCATTCCTCTCGGTTGCGAACGTCTCCAATGGTGGAATTTTCCTCGACGGTCCGCAACCGCTGAAGTGCGCAGGGCCTGACGGCCTGGTCGGCACGGCGGACGACGTCGTCTGTACTACGCAGGCCGGTGCCAACTGCCCCGGTGTCGGGGCGGAGTGCATGGTTCTGCCCGGAAACGATGGGATTCTCGGCACAGGTGACGACATGATTATGAGCCTGGGGAACTTTACGCGGACGATCGCCATTTCCCCGGTCCAGTTGCCGGGAGGTGCGGGCGTAAACCAGAACATGGTGGCGGTCACCATCACGGTGAATTACACAAAGGCTGGAATCCCGGCCCGCTCATTCACCGCCAACGGACTGATCTCGAGTTATCACTGAGGACACGAGGACTTTGTTTATGCGAATGCTCAAATCACAACGCGGTTTCAGCTTGCTGGAATTGCTCGTGGCCTCATCGATCGGGCTGACCGTGGTGCTGGTGATGACCAGCCTGTTCAAGACGGGCATGGATGCAACCATGCGCGTCACCCAGAGAGCCGAGACGCAGCAGAACATGCGTGCGGCCATCCAGCTGATCACGAAGGACATCAGCATGGCCGGAGCTGGCCTACCCTCCGGCGGCTTGCAGCTTACAACCTCGGGTGGAGTCTCCCGCTACGGGTGTAACCAGACTGGAACCTGCTACATCACGGGCGGAACCTATCCGAACAACGGCGCAGGAACTCCGAATTATATGTTCCCGCTGATCCCTGGTTTCAGCACGGGGGTGCAGAATGGCGCTGTCATCACGGCTGCTCCGGGGCAGATCAACAGCAGCATCACCGCGGTCTATTGCGACTACAACTTTCCACTGACGAATTTCAGCTTTACATTCCCGAACACGACAACGTCTACCGTCGCCGTGATCAATGGTGGAGTAACGCCTAATAACATCCTTGCTCCGGGTGGTCTGCAGGTTGGAGACCTTCTGATGTTCACGGTAGCCACGCCCGGCAACGGAACAACGAGCAATGGAACGGCGCTCATACAAAATGCAGCCGTTGTTGCCGAGATCACGGGAATCCCGAACAACACGACCATTAACTTCGCGACGGGCGACGCCCTCAACATGAACCAGACGTCGGGTTCGAACAATCTTGCTGCCGTCGCAGCCGCTGCAGCGGGTGCGGGCGCGCAGACCAGCGTGTGCCGATTGCAGGCAGTCTCTTATTTCCTGCAGGTCCCCGCGGCGGGCGGAACAGTGCAGACGCCGCGGTTGATGCGCCAGGTTAACGGTCTCGACGCCATCCCTGTCGCCGATAACATCATCAACTTGCAGTTCACCTACGACATTATCGACAACACTTCTGGAACCATCGTTGCGAATCAGCAGAACCCCATTGCCGCCGGCCAATCTCCCAACCTGATTCAGAAGGTGAACGTCTGGGTCATGGGCGCCAGTTCGACAACGAATGGGAACAGGTCGCAGAACATGTATCTGGCAACTGCGGTTTCGACCAGAAATATGACGTTCTGTAACTCGTACGCCCCCACCACGACATCATGCCAATGAGGACCGAGGTCAAGGGAAGGAGAACCACGGGTATGAATCAAAAGAATTCGCGAGGCTTCACTCTGATCGCGGCATTGTTGCTGACCATTCTGTTGTCCGGAGTGGCCGTCGGCCTGCTCTTTATGGTCAGCAACGAAGCCCGGATGGGCGGCAATGACCTGGAAGGAAACCTGGCGTACTACGGAGCCGAGGCCGGCATCGAGAACCTGACTTCGCAGCTGTCGCAGCTCTACCAGACCTCGCAGTCCCCCAACTCAGCGGCCCTCGACGCTCTGGTCTCTCCCGCGAACTACCCAACCGCGGTCTCGGGCTCGAACATCACCAACATGAACTACGTGGAAACCATTACCTGGCCCACGACCAGGACAGACGGCACCGCGTGCCCGAACGCTCCCGATCCGTGCGGATCGTGGGACATCGTCGGATCCGGCCCGAATCAAGGCATGGTGGCCACGCTCATTCCCTTTACGCTGCAAGTGACCGCCACCCGTCAGGCAGGCACGGGGCAGGCCTCGGCTTACTCGACCGCGGCGACCACTGGAGCTTCGGTCAACTTGACCCGCACCGTGGAAGTCGCGCTCCTCCCCGCATTCGAGTTCGGAGTCTTCTGCGATGGAGACTGCGACTACTTCGCCGGCCCGAACTTCAACTTTGGCGGACGCGTTCATACCAACGGCAACCTCTTCCTGGCATCCGGCGCCAAGCTGACGTTCACCGACAAAATCGGAGCAGTCGGACAGGTTGTTCTGGATCGTCTGGAGAACGACCACTCAACTGCCGCAGGGTATACCGGTAACGTGTACGTGCCCAATGCTGGCGGAGGTTGCCCTGGTGCACCGGGCACTGGGCCCGCAGCCAATTGTTTACAGCTCGCCAACGGAAGCTGGACAGGCGGATTCCCACCAACAGGGGCTGCGTACGCAGGCTGGACGGGCATTTCGAAGTCCACTTTTAACGGCTTCATTGAAAACGGACTGACCGGAGCGACCCGGCTGCAGTTGCCCTTCGTGCAATCTTCCGCCGTCGGCGCCATCGATATCATTCGCCGCCCGCAAGCTGGTGACACTACGCTTCTGAGCAACTCACGCCTGTATAGCCAGGCCGAAATCCGCATTCTGCTGGCCGACAATATCAACGATCTTCATCCTGAACGAAGTGCCGGTGTGCTCGACGCCGATGACGTGCAGCTTGGCCCAGCCGCGCAAAACGGTGCTGCGGTCCTCAATGCAACAGCTAACATGTACTACGGTCAGGTTCAAAAGGGCACCGGCAGTTGGATTGCTACTGCGCCAACACTGTGCGCCGGCACCGATACACAATGGCCTCTTGCCACACAGGTCACACAGGCGACGCCATGCGTTGGTACATGGCTGCGCGTTGAATATCTGAATGCAGCTGGTGTCTGGACCGGAATCACTCGGCAATGGCTCGGTTATGGCTTTGGGCGCGGCTACAACCGTCCGCCGACCGCTCCTTCTGGCGTCGCCGCTGCATGCCCGTTAGCGGGAAATCCGGCCGGGCAATGTTCGAACCCGATTAGCCCGGCGATTCTGATCCTGCAGCAGCTCCAGTCCGGCAAGACGGTGGCGCAGGCTACCGGAGCCGGCACTGCCAATAATTGGCTTCCCATTAATTTTTATGATGCTCGTGAAGGCGAACCGCGAGATTCTCGCGCGGGCGGTACCGCCGCATCTTGCAGCCCTGTTGGGGTAATGAACGTGGTCGAGCTTGACGTGGGTAATCTCTGGCTCTGGCTGCAACGCCAGGGACCGTACGCAGCGGGTAGCGGTAATCTCGTCAACAGCGCGAAAGACAATGGCTACATCCTTTACTTCTCGGATCGTCGCGGCATGCTGCCCGATCCGACGATAACCGGCAACGGACTGTACAACCGCATCACTGGCATGTCTGGCCTTGAGGACACGGTGAATGCAGGGTCAGCCACCGGAGTTCCAAATAACGCTTTGGAGCCACGGGTCTACTACACCTACTCGCCAGAAGACGTGAACGCCGACAATCAAGCCGACAACTGGGGTGGCAAGAACTTGGGAGCCGGATTTGGACTCGCCGTTGGCGCTGCGAATATGAGCCAAGCGTATTACATACCCGGAACAACTGTTGGAATTGCGAACTGCTCGACGACGGCGGCGTGGAATGTGGTCACGGGACCGAGGCATGCCCTTCGCTTGGTTGATGGAGGCATGAATGCGGCCGGTACCAGCTACCTTCCGCACCCCGTCGCCCCGGCTACGGGTAATGGCTTCACGATTGCCTCCGAGGAGCCCGTTTATGTATACGGCGATTACAACAGCGGCTCTGCGGACCCATTCTTCCCAAGCAGCGGAGCGAACGCGACTACGCCTCACTCCGCTGCCGCGATCATTGCGGATTCTGTGACGCTGCTCTCCAATCCGCCCGCCGGAAACAACACTCCGGTCGCCAACACCGGGTGGACAGATGCAAATAGTCTGGCCTTCCCGGGAGCGATGGGCAACCGCGACGGCAATACCAGCTACTACCGCATGGCAATTGCCGCCGGGAAGAGCATTCCTTTCCCGCAGCCTGCCTGGGGTGGTCAGGATATGGGCACCGACGGAGGCATGCACAACTTCCTGCGTTACCTGGAAGATCGCGGCGCCAACGGGGCCACGGTCAACTACGCCGGATCGATGATCAGCATGTACTACTCGCAATACAACACCGGCAACTTCAAGTGTTGTACCGCGGTGTATGGCGCTCCGGTACGTAACTATTTCTTCGACACACAATTCCTGAACCCAGCGAACCTGCCTCCAGGAACGCCGATGTTCCAGGACGTTGTGAGTTTGAGTTATCACCAGAACTTCAATCCGCAGTAAGCGACAAGTTGATTCACAGTGCCCCGGTCTCTTCCCAAAGGAAGAACAAGATCGGGGCATTTTTCTTTGGAAGCAAGAACCACGTAGGGACAGCCGCCTCGGCTGTCCAACGAGCGAAGCGAGTCAGCGGCACAATGCGAAGCGAGCAACCTTCCCAAGGCTCGAAGAATAGTACTTTCCCACTATCCTAATTTTCCCCGCCGTTCCCGTAGAATCTCCACCCAGCAAGGGTTCTGCCTAACTCACACATGCCTGCTATCCGCTCCCGAACTCTGTGGCTGTGTCTGATCCTCGTAGCCTTGGTCGGAATCGCCGCATTCTTTTTCCCCGCATTTGTGATCCGTCCGTTTACCCATCAAAGTTCGCGCGGACTCTCGTGGGCGATGGCAATCCGTGATCGGGCGCCACTCATTTCCCTGCTTAGCGCGATTGCTTTTGTCCCTTTCGCTGCGGTGCTCTGGCAGCGATCCAGCCGATGGAACAAGGTTTTGCTCGGGACGATTTCACTGCTGGTTGCGTTTTCCGCGGTCATGTCGCGGCTCAACTACTTCGAATGGATGTTCCATCCTGTCGCTAACGCGCAGTTTGAAGCGGAGTCCTTCAGCAAACTCGATGCCAAGGAGATGATCCTGGCAGTCCGCTATGGGTCGGACGCTCGCGCGTACCCGATCAGCCAGATGGCCTATCATCACATTCTTAATGATGTCGTCGGCGGAGTGCCGATCGCCGTTACCTATTGAACACTCTGTCACACGGGTCTCGTGTGGACCCGCACCGTGAACGGCAGAGCACTGCATTTCTATCTGGCGGGCATCAACAATCAGAACTTCCTGATGCGTGACAAAGAGACGGGCACGTGGTGGCAGCAGATTAATGGAAAAGCGATCTATGGTCCGCTGAAAGGCGCCGCTCTCGATCTCGTTCCCTACGACGAACTGACATTCGGCGAATGGAAATCCGAAGTATCGGATGGTAAAGTCTTCGCCCCCGTCGCCAAGTACACCAAGGAATATGACAGCAACTGGGAGCCCGAGGTGGAGAAGCTTCCGGTTGTAATCAGTTTTCCCGGTACTGAATTGAAGCCACGCGATGTTGTTGTGGGCCTGGAGATCGATGGCACCAGCCGCGCTTATCCGTGGGATGCACTCGTCAAGCAGTCCCCCGTGATCGACCACGTACACGGCACTCCGCTGCTGGTGGCAGTGGGGCCTGATGGCAAGTCGTTTCGCGCATTCGTCAGCCGCATTGACGGCAAAGATGCTGAGTTCTTTCTCAAGGGCGAAACCGAAAGCGAAGACAAAGGCAGCTCCGCTGTCGCGCAAGATCCGCACGCGGAAACGAAGTCCATCTCCACTACAGACTCGAAGGCCCAGCCTTTGGAAACGAAGCCGGCAACCACCAACGCGACGGACCCGAAAGCCACACCGGCAGTTGTAAGTGCTACAACCGCAGCTACGGCGACGTCTGCACCAAACCCGCCCGCCGCAGAACAAAAGCCGGCGCCTCCTCCAAAGCCGTGGATCCTTCTCGACACAACAACGGCCAGCGAATGGAACTTCCAGGGATGCGCCATCTCAGGACCAGCTCAAGGAAAATGCCTGGAACGCGTGCCCATCCTCAAGGACTACTGGTTCGACTGGCGCAACTACCATCCTGAAACCAGTATCTACAAACGCTGACTCCGCCAATGACGGCAATCCGTGCGGGCTAACTTCCAACCAAGTGCTGTCGACAAACACGATGTTTTATGCAGGTGATGACCGTCACAGACACGCCGTCCGAGTGATGGAAGAATGCCGCGCGTAGCAGGGTTGGCCCAGTAAACCCTGCGATCCCAGGGAGACGCCTCGCAAGACCTTAAAGGCCGCTGCCCCGCACCCCCTCCGCTTGCAGCCAGGGTTTACAGACCTAGACCGCGAATCCGTGGCGCTGCCCCCTGCGAATCCAGATTAACGAAACTCCGAAGGAGGCACTTCCATGAAAGCCGTGTCTGGGGTTGCATTGCTAGTCGCGTTAACTCTGTCCTTCGGTTGTGGAGGAAGTAGCAATAACGAAACACCACCGCCAGTCACAGTATCGATCTCCTTGTCACCGACAACAGCAAACGTGATCGCGGGCGCGACGCAGCAATTCACCGCCGCGGTGACAGGATCCAGCAACACCGCGGTCACCTGGACGGTTTCCGGTCCAGGCAGTGTTTCATCTTCCGGCCTCTATACCGCTCCCGCAAGTTTGACGACACCCGCATCGGTAACGGTCCAAGCCACCGCGCAATCCGACACCTCCAAATCCAAGTCCGCCACCATCACAATTCCGGCCGTCGGCGCGACGATCTCACCCACCGCACCCAGCGTAATTCTCGGTGCTACGCAGTCATTTTCGGCGAACGTTTCCAACGCAACTGACGCGAGTGTGACGTGGAGCATCTCCAGCGGAGCCGGCACTATCGATGCAAATGGTCTCTACGCCGCTCCTTCAATCCTGACGACTCCGAGTTCCGCGACGGTTACCGCGGTTCCCAATGCAGATCCCGGCCAAGCCGTATCCACTACTCTGACGATTCCCGGCGTTGGAGTCACGGTCTCGCCGACGACGACCACGCTGAATGCGGCAACGGCGCAGCAATTCACTGCGTCCGTCAGCAACTCCACAAACACCACCGTAACCTGGAGCTTGACCGGCGACGGTACGCTCGACAACGACGGTCACTACGCCGCGCCTGAAGCGGTATCTTCTCCCGCAACCGTGACCGTGACAGCAACGGCAGTCGCCGATACCGGCAAGTCAAACTCAGCGACCATTCAGTTGAATACGATCTCACTCGGCGTCGCTGGTTACGTCGTGATGCCCGATGGACAGTTCAAGACCCTGTCGGTTCACTCCATCGACTCTGCGACTGGGAAGCTGCGGTCGGCGGGATTGACCTTCGTATCCGCTGACCTGTATACGAATCCCGCCATGCTTGCGGTTCATCCCAATGGCAAGTTCGTGTACACCGATGCAGGCTTTGTCGGATTCTACGGATACGCTCTGGATTCCGACGGCGATCTGGCTCCTATTCCCGGTTCACCGTTCTCCGCGCCGAACTGCCGGCCCCTGACGATGGGCATCACGCCCAACGGCCAGTTCTTCTATGTTGTGAACGAGTATGGCTCCTGGCAAGGCTACAGTTCCATATGGGGCTACAGCATCAACCCGGGCAGCGGCGTGTTGTCCCCACTCCCCGGCTCGCCATGGGCGTTGGGAGTCGAAGGCCGCGCGATCGCGTTTGACGCCGCGAGCAAGTACCTTTATGTCGAATCTGATGTCGGCGGCTACTCCGACGCGTACGTCACCGCGTTCAGCATCAGCCCCACGGGTCAGTTGACGCAGATTCAAAGTATTCTCGCTCCGGGTGCGGCCGGCACAAGTGGGATCGCGATCACTCCCGATGGCAAGTTCCTCTACGCAACCGGTTTCTATGTCGGCCAAGTCGACGGCTTCAGCATCAATTCCGCCACTGGCCTGCTCACCTTTATTCCTGGACCACAGATCGGCGGATACCCCGGTGAAGGTCTCGCTGTCGATCCTCTCGGCAAGTATGTCTATGCCGGCAATCGCAACGGCATCGCCATGTACACCATCAACAGCACGACTGGCGTCCTCACCGAAGTTGCGGGATCTCCCTTCCTGACCGGCCCCGAGAGTTCCGATTTCCATGTAGAGTCCACCGGCAACTATGTCTATACGAATCAGGACTTCACCCTGACCGCCGTCAAAGTCGATCGTGCGAACGACAAGCTCACCTTCTTGAATTCCATTCATAGCCGAACTCAGGTCGGCACCGGGCGTTGGGCGCGCCTTGGTTTGCTGAAGAGTCCGACCTCAGTGTCTGTCGCTTCGAAGTTCGCTTACGTGCTCAACAATGAAGATCACAGCATCTCTCGCTACACGGTGGATGGAGGCGACGGCGAGTTGGCTGGCGTAGGCTCTGCGTTGACGACAGGTGGCATCAATCCACAGGCTATGACCACCGACATGTACGGAAATTTCCTGTTCGCGGTGAACAGGGACTCTAACACTGTCGCTGCCTTCAGCATCCATCCCACGACCGGAGCATTAACGCCAGTATCAGGTTCGCCCTTTCCGACGGGTCCAGCACCAACTGGCGTAGCGGTTGAGGCCACCGGACGGATTCTGTACGTCGGCAACTCCGGCGACGATTCGATCTCGGAATTCAGCATCGATCCTTCCACCGGAGTGCTCACCTCATTCGGCAGCACACCCACCGGGCAGTGTGTCGGTGACCGATCGCTCTTCGCCGATTGGCGTGGCACCACTCTCTATCAAACGTGTACGGGCTCAAAAACCACGGCGGCGTATTCTCTGACGCCGGAGACCGGTTTCCCCACAGGGATGGCTCCATCGCAAGCGATCACAGTCGGCGGACCCTCGCTCGCGCTGTCGCCCTACGGAGCGGCACCACCCTACACCAATCTCGTCTACTGGCACAGCTTTGGATTCATGGCGGATCCGGCGGATCAAGTGATCAATCAATTCATCGTCGGTAATTTGGGAGAGCTCGTGCTGATGTCCTCAGGCAACCTCGGCCCGACGCGAGCCGTAGCCGTCGACCCGCTCGGACGCTTTGTCTATGGCACAAATACCAATGCCAACAACGTGCAGGCCAATACGATTGACCCCGTCGAAGGAACCCTGACGCAGGTCATCGGATCACCTTGGGGCACAGGAACGTTCCCTATTGATGCTGTCGTGGAGCCCACGGCGCGCTTCCTGTATGTAGTCAATCGAGACAGTAACTCTGTATCGGGATTCGTGATCAACCAGTCGAGTGGCGATTTGACTCCAATGTCGACACCAACCTTCGGCACAGGCAACAAGCCCGTCGCCATAATCGTCACGGGCGGTATCGACTAATCGATTCGGGCGGGGCCAGCCTTACTCAAGCTGGCCCCATTCAGCAGCTATTTCGTCTAAACTCTCCGCAGCATCATTCACTGCGGAGAATCTTCTTTGTCCACCATTCGTGCACTTTTCTGGGATGTCGGCGGTGTTCTGCTCACCAACGCCTGGGATCACACCCAGCGCGCACGAGCGCTCCAGCACTTTCAATTGGAAGAAGAGGAGTTTCACGACCGTCATGAGATGGTGGTCTCTTCGTTCGAGCGCGGCAAGATCACTCTCGACGAGTATCTTGATCGTACGGTTTTCTATCGTCCGCGCGCTTTTAGCAAGGAGAGTTTCCGCGACTACATGTATTCGCTTTCGCAGCCCATTCCTGGCGTGTTGCAGTTCGCCAAGTCACTAAGCGATTCGGGAAAGTACCTCATGGGAACCATCAATAATGAATCGCGCGAGCTGAACTATTACCGGATGGAGAAGTTTGATCTGCGGAAGACGTTTCGGCTCTTCATCAGTTCGTGCTTTGTCGGCTTGCGCAAACCGGAGAGCGGGATTTATCAAGTCGCGCTGGAGATCACACAGATTCCCGCCGAGGAGTGTTGCTTCGTCGATGATCGGGCGTTGAACCTGGAATGCGCCGCAAAGCTCGGCATGCACACGATTGAGATGGATACTCTCGAGCAACTGCGAGAAGACTTGAAGAAGTTGGGAGTAAGTACCTGACCGCTACTTCTGGGTCGATCTCGTTTTGATGGCTGCACCCGCCGGTACATCTGATTCCAACGTGCTCAGCGTCAGGTCGCTCGACCAGCAATCGGCCACGACTTTCCATTCACCATTCGCTTGCCGTTGCAGGACCCACAAGTACTTGCCGCGTTCCTCGCGGCGTTTCCCCGTGGAACTTGGAATCAACGCCTTGCACCTGCCCGCTTCGTACGCCAAGTCCCCAATGACGTCGACGCGCAAGGGATCGACCTCCACTTCACCTAGGCCGGCATCGAGCGCGCCAAAGAAGAATTCCCGCACCGCCGCGGCCCCGCGGATGGGAGGATAGTTCGATCTCAGGACCAATGCATCGGAGCTGTAAAGTTCCAGCAAATCATCCAGGTGCTTTGTGTTGCAGGCCAGCACCCATTCCTGCGTAATGGCGCGCACGGCTGCTTCTGCGCGGCTCAGATCTCCTCGCAAGGATGCGGCTGTGGAGCGAAGCTTCTCTTCCCGGGCCATATCGCGAGCCGGTTCCGCGGCCCGCGGATAGGCGCCGTCGGGGGCTCCGGGAAAGTAATGATGGTGGTAGTGATGATGATAATGATGAGTTTCGTTGCCGGTTGGCCGCGTGGTCGGCAGTCTCATCTCCGGCTCCGGAAACGTATTGGGCTGAAGTGCAATGGCAGTAGAAGGTGGAGATTCCGGGGAGACGGAGAGTCCAGATGCCGCCTTCTCCGCTTCCGCGACAGACACGCCGCACATGCCGCAGAACTTCGTACCCGCGCGATTCAGATAACTGCAGACCTTGCAGGCCACAGTGGAATCGTTCGAAAGGTCTTCCGCGACATCGCCGGCAGCGTCTTCCGCGTCAGCTTCCGCAGCCAGTCGTTGAGCAGCCTCAAGCGCGGCTGCAATCGCGTCAGGCCCAGGCTTGGCCCGCCGCATTTCGGGTTTCAGTCTGCGGTACAGTTCCTGCATGTCGGAACCGCGGACTGGGGTATCCATTGGCTGGGCGAAGGGGCTGGGCGTTTTTTCTTTTTTGTCCACGAATCAAATTACCTGCTGAGGGAATTCTAGCCCAGTGCGAGGGGAGTAGCTATCGGCTGGAGAACTCGACCTTGCCCTCAGTTTCGGTCGGCACACCGTTGCAGGTTGCCGGACGATACCTCCACGTCCGCACGGTCTGTAGCACGCGACGGTCGCCCGTAATCCCGGCGCTTTCCAGAATCAAAGGACTATGCACGCGCCCATCGGTACCAATAATGAAACTTACCTTTACCCGGCGCCCATTCGAGGGCACGGTGAAAAGAGGATCGGGAGTCGTCAATTCCTGAGGCGGTTGAACGCTCTCGCACGAGGGACGTGAACTGATGTGGGGGACGTCAACGTATTGCGAAGCACGAGTCAGCGATCTGGAAATTTGACGTTCACGATGGTTCGAACTTGTGTCCAGCGAGACCCTTGCAGGCGTGGTTCCTGCGGATACCACAGCGACCAGAACCAACATCGCACCCCAAATGCGACCGGCCATTGCGTCTTACCCTATCCTTTGGGCGAGCAGTATACTCCGGGGCTGCTACCCGCACGCAGTCAACCAGTAAATGCGACGAGTAAGTATATATATTTTCAACGAGATGCCGCAGATTTCTCATCAAACGCATTTCTCGATGTGAAACGCCTTGCACAAGAGTTGGTGAGTTGTGACTCAGATCAGCCGTTGCCCGATGCTCTCAGCGTAAAGAGCGTGATCTCCGGAAGGCAATTCACGCGCATCGGCACTTCGACAGTCCCGATTCCCGCATTCGTGTACAGAGTCAGTTCGCGGATTTTGTACAGGCCCCAGATATATTTCTTGGCTAATTCCGGCAGGTACAGAGGACGGATGAATGGGAACTTTATCTGGCCACCGTGGGAGTGCCCCGAAAGCTGCAGATCGACCGGATAGGACGCAACGTGGTCGGCGTAGTCTGGCTCGTGGACCAGCAGGACCGTGGCCTCTCCTGCAGGTACGTTGTGCAATGCGCCCTGCAGGTCCGCAGCTCCGCCCAGAACATCATCCAATCCCGTGAGCCAAAAGCGCTCGCCGTCCCTTTCGACCGCAACGGACTGATTCGCAAGGACGGGGATCCCTGCCTTTTGCAATGCGTCGGTGACGCGATCGGGGTTCGAAAATACGTCGTGGTTCCCGAGGACCGCCCAACGACCGTGAGGAGCTTTCAACTGTTGAAGAAGACGAGCGCAAGGCTCGGCCGCGGAAGCTCCCTTCGCGGGATCGCCGAACCAGGGTACCGAGACAAAATCGCCGGTCAAAGCGATCAGATCGGGGTGCAGATCGTTGACGAGCCGGACTGCCCTGCTGATAGGATGGATGGAGAAGTAAGGATCGTAGTGGAAGTCGCTCAACAGCGCGATGGTGAAGCCGTCCAGTCGCGATGGCCATCGTCGCAGGGCAAGTTCCTTTCGAATGACGCGAGGCGTGTTCGGCTCAATCAATAAGGAGTCGGCGGCCCCGGCTCCTAAGGCAGCGGTTGCAGCCAGCCGGATGAAGTTTCGTCTGTTGATGCGAAGGAACGCCAATCGATCTCGAGTCTGATGCAGCGGTCTCGCTGCCCCTCCAGAATAACCTGAGAAACTGGAGCGCGGGATAGTCGTCGAGGTTCCACTCAGAAGCTGAATGTTGCCTGAAGGTCGATCCGGCGAACGGCACCACCTGATGAAAACGGTCCCCCCATCAACGCATTCGGAATATCAAAGAAAGCGGAGCCGAGCACGCCGCTGGGATTTGCCGTGTTTACCTTGTTGAATATGTTTCTTACGTTGATTCCGAGCGTGAGATTGTAACGCCGGTCCGAACTCGGTCCGGACATCATTGGGCCTCCGCCGAACAAGGGGCCACGCGGGCCACCACCGCCATGCCCGCCGCCTCCCGGACCGCCCGGCCCTCGCGGACTTGAGGCAGCCCCCTTCACCTTCGGACCGAACCCAAATGTCTTGGTCAGCCGCAGGTTCAATACGACATGCGACGGACCGATCCCGTAGTTGATTGGGACAAGAGGCAACGTGCTGGAGGCTCCGGCGGCGTCGAAAGTTCCGAGCGGCGTGCAATACACAGTCTGGGGCGCAATTGGGATGACAGTTGTGGGACAGGAAGCGGTCGAGACTAAGCCTGGACGATCGTTGAAAATTGAGTCGCCGTTGATGTCGTCGGGAGCGGTGATATTGAATGGCGAACCGGAACTGGCTACCAGGAATGGGCTGAGACGAAAAGCGTATGGAAACGCCACACTCCCCCCCAGAAAGAGCCTATGCCGCGTATCGAATGCCGCGCGTCCGTAGTCCTGAAGCAAGTTGTATGAGTTGGAGGTGAATGCCGACACGCCCGAAGCATTGCTGTTGGCATAGTTCAGAGTGTAGTAGCCAAACAACTGAAGCTTCGACCCGACGCGCACGTTGCCGTTGGCAATCAGCTGATTCTGACGGAAGATCGCTTCGGAGACATATTGGTACAGGTTGCCTGCCTCCGGATCGTAGGCTGGTCCCGGCGCATTTGCATTGATCGTGGCGAATTGATCGAATCCGCGGGAGTTCAAGTACGTCAACGACAAGGTTGCAGACTTGGTGACCTGGCGCTCTACGCTGACGGCCGTTTGCATCGTGTAGGGTGCATGCAGGCCCGGCTGGATCTGGTATCGCGTGGGAATTGCGACGGCCGCATCCGAGAGGTCGCACTCTGCCGCGATCGGGAAACATGTTGGATTGTTGATGACATATTGTTGCTGGACGATGCCGTTCACTCGCTCGGTCTGGAGAATTTGTTCCGACCCGAACCGGTCAAAAAACATCCCAAAGCCACCACGGATGACCACCTTGGGAGGAGCACTCTTGCCACCTACACCCCAGGCAAATCCCACACGGGGAGCCCAATCCGCTCGGTCCGGGATGTCGTCTTGAGTTTCGAATCGAAGACCGTAGCTCAGCGTGATGTTGGGCCGGACGCGCCAGTCGTCCTGGAAGTAAAGGCCCGCATCGTAGGTCGTCAGGCTGATGTTCGGAGTGCCGGTCGTAATCGACAACTGGGTGGCGTCGGTCGTGCTTCCGATCGGGAGCACCCCGAGTTGCTGCTGCGCGTACTGATACGAAACGGGGCACGGCGTGGTGGAAGGAGCGACATTCGGGTTAGCCGGATCATGACAATCCAGGTCAGTATTTCCATTGAGTGACGAGAAGGTGAACGTGCCATTGAAGCTTGACGTGGAGTAATTCGCATTCCGCAGGGCGCGCACGCGGGCTCCGAACTTCAGGCTGTGATTGCCATGCAGAACCGACGTGTAGTTTTGGAACTCGTAGTGATCAGAGTGATCGACAATCGTACCCTGGTTATTTCCTCCACCGCCAAACGCGCCTCGGACATTGATTGTGGGATCGGTGTTGATGGGGTTCTGGCTGCTACTCTCGCGCAAGTACTGAAAACGCGTTTCGTTGACGACCTTCGCACCGTAAATTTGCGTATCCCCAATCTGAACAGTCTGCTCGGTGGAATCGTCGTCGTAGGCTTGCGTGGGTAAATTGAACTGTCCGACCCCGTCATTATCTTGTGTGTCGCGAAAATACTGATAGCGTGCAGTCAGAGTGTTGTTTTTGGTGATGGCATAGTCAAACCGCGGGCTGATATTGGTGCGGTGGCGGGGGTTTGGAATGGACGCCAGAAATTGCGCGGGGTCGAGATTGTCATCGAGAATCACGGCGTTGACAGCAGAGAACTCGTTAATGTTGCGGCGTTCTGCATTAAGAAAGAACGAAGCTTTCTTGCTAATCGGGCCACTGACGTTGCCACTGTATTGCGTCGAATAGTAGCTTGGTTCCTCCCCCGCAAACGGATTCTGGGAATTGAAGGCGGAACTGTTTCCCATCGCAAAGAACTGCCCGTGGAATTTGTCGGTTCCGGGTTTGGTGAAGATTTCGATCCGCCCATATCCGAGCTTGTCGTATTCGGACGAAAAGGGATTCTGGTTGATTCGAATCTCTCGAATCGAGGCTTTGGGAGGAAGTTGCCCTGCTGTAAAGCCATCGATATACATCTGTCCGCCGTTGGGTCCAGCGGATGGGCCGGCCAGCGCCTGCAAATCAGACTGCAACTCATCGGGATCATCCGGCAGGGCCTCAAGCTCCTTCCCCGATATGACGATTGCACCCGCGTTACTGTTGGGATTGACATCGATGGTGGGGGCCGTGTCGGAAACCTGCACCTTCTGGGTTTCCACTTCGATTGTCATCGATACGTTCAAACGCATCGCCTGATCCGCGATCACAACGTTATCGTTCTCGTAGAGGGTGAATTGTGTGGCAGCTACCGTCAGTATGTATTTGCCAGCTGGCAGCGACTTGAATTCATACATCCCTTGCGCGTTGCTTTGAACGACAATCGGCGCGCCGGTCTCAGGAGTCAGAATCACACTTGCGCCAGAGATTGCGGCGCCCGAGGGGTCGGTCACCTGGCCCCGCAAAGCTCCGGGTGAGTTTTGCGCGAGCGAAAAATTCAGGCAAATCAGCAATAACAGCGCGACGAGCACATGCCGTAGGTAGTGTTCAACCTTCATCGTTCCTTCCACTTCTCTTCCATGTATGAATTCAGTCGTGCGTTCCGCCCTCTATTGCGATGCATCCGCGGCTGGTGCGCCGCCAAGAGTCCAAGGGGTCAGCATCATGGCCTGGCTCGCACTGGGTGCGGCCTGAAGAATCGGTTCGACTCCGCTCAGAAGGGTGATGGCGATGCTCGGACTACCAGGGGTTCCCTCCGTCGCAAGGATCATGACGGCGTCCCCTTTCTGGAGATTCAGATCCGCTAGAGTCGCCGGTGGCATGCGGCTCAACATTCGCTGAAAATCAAAGGGCCCACCTTGTCGCATACCACCGCCATTTCCTCGGTCCCAACCCTGTCCGTTCGCGTGCGAGTCGGATTGTGCACTTGAAGGCGGGGCGCCAGGCTGTGATGGGGTCGTGGCGGTTCCTGGGGCAGTTGCGGGCGTTCCCTGCATCGCTCTCTTCAGTCCCATCGCGAACATCTGGGCCATTTCCTGGGGGACCTTATGCAACTGGGAATCAGAGGTGACCTTTACTTGCATTGTCTTCTTCGTGACAAGATCCTGAACACTCAGGATGCCGGAAGTCGCATCTACGGATTTCACAGTCGCGGCGAACTGCGGAAAGACGCCGACGTAGATCTCTTCGGCAGTTAACTCATTGCCTTCGGGATTGCGGTCTCCGCGTGCCCGCAACTGATCACCTGGTCGAATCTCCTGCAACGTACTGGGCTTCGCATCCTCGGGCTTGGGCGAATCTGGTGCGTACCGATGAACAACCGTGCTCTTGTTCGTGTGGATCACGACAGTCTTCCTGGAAGTGAGGCTGGGAATTGTGATATTCACGTCTCCGGTAGAAACATCGACTGACTCCACCCGACCACCCATACCACGCTTTTGCCACTCTTGGCGTAATTGATCGCCTGCAGCGGCCACGGCTGCACGCGTAATCACGATGACCTCAAGAGCGGAGAATGTCTTGCCGCCATCCGATGCTGTGCCACGAACGCGGATGGTATCCCCGGTCTGCAGTTCCCCCATCTGAAGGGGAGTCGCGTTCTTGAGATCTGTGTCGCCGGGAGCTAGCCGCAAGATCCGGGCAGTCGGTTGAATGGTCACGGCGACCTCGGCACCGGAAGACGTCGCCAAGTTTAGATTGCTGCCGTCGATGGCCTTGATGGTCCCGATCCGCTTCGCGATCGTGGCCTGCCCACTATCGGATGTCTGGGCAATTGCAGTGCATGGGAATGTCGCCGCCGCGACACTCAACGCTATTGTGGCGATCAATCGAACTATGCTTTCCCTGTTCATACGCCCTTCTCCACTTTAACCCGCACGATTTGCCGCAAGCCCGTGATTTACAAAGTTTTACCCAATACAACTGAACATTACAAAGGTAAGCAGACCCTTCCCGGTGTGCCCCCAGGCATCCAGAGTGCTAATAGACGATGAGTGAACGGGCCGCTACGATTTTTATGAGGCCGTAGCGACCGGATGGGTGCGTCTATTCCACGTTGTGTTCTGTCTTTGGCGATGGCGATGATTCTGCCTCTCTCGATGATGGGGCAGGCAATCCCTGAGCAGCCGGCCGGAGCCATTCTCCACTCTCAAGGGGGTGTTTGGGTGAATGGCTATGAAGCGCGCGATTCATCCGCCGTATTTGCCGGAGACGTTATCGAAACCAAATCCGGCGCCACCGCAAACCTGACCTTAGCTGGAACAACGGTGTTGATGTCGCCTGAGTCGGTGGGCAAGTTTCAAGCCGACCTGCTGGAACTGGATCACGGCAGCGTATCAGTAGGCACATCCACAGGTTTCAAGGTCCGCGTGAATTGCGTTTTGGTCGCGCCAGTAGTGCGTGAATGGACCCAGTACGTCGTCACTGATCTGAATGGAACGATTCAGGTCTCTGCCAACAAGAAAGACGTAAACGTCGATCACGAGGCGGGGCGCGGAAAACCCACGACCGGGAACGAGGCCTCCCAGCACGCTTCAGTTCTTGAAGGGCAGCAGAAGAGCTTCGACGAGTCGGGCATTTGCGGAGCGCCGGTCCGGCCGACTTCTCCCATGAACGGCATCAGTCCCAAGTGGATTGCAGCGGGAGCGGCTGGAGTTGGAATCCTTGTTTTCACGCTGATTCATGGCGGAGGATCGCCCAGTTCGCCAGTCAGCCCCGCAACTCCATGATTTTAGCTACAAGATTCTCTCGTGTGTGTAGCCCGCGGAGACGAGAGCTGCCAAAAGCTCCGAGATATGTTCAGGACCGCGCGTTTCCATGGTGATATCGATTGCGGTATCGCCCAGGTTTACCCCGTGATATGCGCGATCATAAGCGGTCTCGACAATGTTAGCGCGATGCTCCGCGAGGATTCCGGTCAGTCGATGGAGAGCACCGGGATAGTCGGGCAGGTGGACCCGCAGCCGGACCAAGCGCCCATCTTTCACAAGTCCGCGCTCAATGATGCGCGCCAGTAGGGTCACGTCGATGTTGCCGCCACAGACCAGTACCGCCACGCGTTTCCCCTCGAGTGGCAGCTTGCGGTTCAGAACGGCAGCGATCGCAGCGGCACCCGCGCCTTCGGCGAGCGTCTTTTCACGCTCGAGCAGAAGAAGAATCGCGTTGGCAATTTCTTCCTCCTCCACCGTCACGATGTCGTCGACATATTTCTGAACCAGAGGCAGCGTGCGTTCGCCGGCGCGGCGCACAGCGATTCCGTCGGCGATGGTCTTGGCTGGATCCAGTGTCACGGGCTTGCCTTGCGCTACGGCAGCCTTCATCGAGGGGATTCGCGCCGGTTGTACTCCAAATACTTGGATGCGGGACTTGGTCTCCTTCACGGCGCACGCAATTCCCCCGATGAGTCCGCCACCTCCGATCGGGGAGACGATCACTTCGATATCGGGATGCTGCTCCAGGATTTCCAGTCCCAGAGTTCCCTGCCCTGCAATCACTGCGTCGTCGTCAAAGGCGTGAATGAACGTCAGGTGGTCTTGCTGACTCTGTTCGACCGCTTTCCCATATGCCTCATCGTAGTTCGCGCCATACAGCACGACTTCAGCCCCGTAGCCGCGAGTCGCTGAAACCTTGGTCAAGGGTGTCGGTAGAGGCATAACGATCCGGGCCCGGATGCCGTGCCGCCCCGCATGATAGGAGACTCCCTGCGCATGATTTCCTGCCGAGGCAGCGATCACTCCATGCGATCGGTCGTCCGCGGAGAGGGTCAGCAGTTTGTTGAGCGCACCACGCTCCTTGAAGGCGCCGGTGCGCTGCTGATTGTCGAGCTTGAGGAAAACGGAATTGCCGGTAAGCGCGGAAAAAGTTTCCGATTGTGTACACGGAGAAACGCGGATATCGGCACGAATCCTGCTGAGTGCGGAATGGATATCGGAAAGTTGGATCATGGCTGGCAGGAACACTCCTGCCCCTAGAACCGCCAGAATGCTCCGCCACCCACGAAATAATTGTGCTGGCGGCTGTTTCCCGTTGGAGCTAGTGGAAAGTCAGGCTGTCCTGCCCAGAAGTCGCGTACTTCACCGCGGATACTGAGCTTTCTCCAGACTTTTACGTCAAGTCCGAATCCAGCCTCGATCACCCCACCCGTCGTAGACTTGCCGGGATTTGTGCCGCCGTAGACGAGTTGATCACTCTGAGTGATATGTCCGAAGCCGCCTCCGAAGCTAACCCAGGGGGAAACTGCCGTTGTCGGGAAGAAATTCACTCGTACCGCTGGGGTGACAAAGACTTTCTTGAGCTGCTGGGGAACCACTGAGTGTCCATACTCGCCCGCGTTCAGCTTAACGTCCCAGGCATACGCCACCACCCCCTCGGCAGAGATTGAATAGATGGGGGCCACCCAGAGTCGGCGGGCATACACTCCTTGAAGCGTCAGGCTCTTTCCGGAATGAATGATCGGGTCAAAGTAAGTCGCTCCCTGGATGCCTTGATCGCTGATAAATGTTCGCCCGAGGAGTCCGCCGATTTCGTTCTTCTCATCTTGTGCAACCGCCGACACCGACAGCATTATTGCCATGGCGACGAACAGAACCGCTACGCAAAAACGTTTGCCAGACATTTCCCCTCCAACGCGGTTGCTTGCCTAAATTGTTAAGGCGGTAAGACCTAGCCTAGCACGACACCAGCCGTTTTGAACCCTCGGATAACTAATCTTTCTGGTTCCACGATTGCGCAGACGCGCCACCCTGAATGGCACCGCGACGAATGCTAAAATTAGAAGATTGCATGCCTTTGAAGGACCTCACCGTCAGCGGTTCCTCGGAGTTCAACAAGACACATCCCCCGGAGAAACCGCAATCCCGCCTCTCTGTCGTCGCGCAGACCGCGGCGGCGGAAGCTCGTCCGCCGAAGGTCGGCTTCGTGAGCCTCGGCTGTCCCAAGAACCTGGTCGACAGCGAAGTCATGATGGGCATGCTCGCTCAGGCGGGAGCCGAATTGACTCGCCGCGCGGAAGATGCTGATGTAATCGTGGTCAATACCTGCTCCTTTATTGACAGCGCCCAGCAGGAGTCGGTCAACACGATTCTCGAAATGGCGCAACACAAGGCTAACGGCAGGGCAAAAAAGTTGGTGGTCGCCGGATGCCTGGTCGAGCGGTTCCGGGATCAGATTCGCAAAGATATTCCGGAAGTTGATGCCGTGGTCGGCACGGGTGAGTTGGTCAGCATTCTGTCCGCTACAGGTGTTGCCGCCGCGCCCACAGTAACGAATTCGCCCCTGGTCGTCTTGAACTCGCGTCCCGAAGGCGATGTTCGGGCGTTGCAAGGACGATTCTCGCGGGAAAATTGGGATGGGGCTGTCAGCGATCTTCCCAACTATCTCTACGACGAGTCGACGCCACGCATCCTAGCGACTCCTCGGCATACTGCTTACATCAAGATTGCTGAAGGCTGTGATCATCCCTGTACGTTCTGCATTATTCCGCAGCTGCGCGGGCAGTTTCGGTCGCGCCGGTTTGAGTCCGTGATCGCGGAGGCCGAACGCCTGGCTCTATCCGGAGTTCGGGAAATCACGCTGATTGGCCAGGACACGACCTGCTATGGCGAAGACTTCGGTTTGAAGCACGGGCTGGCATTGCTTCTTGAAAAGCTGGCGACCATCGAAGATTTGCGATGGATCCGATTTCTCTACGCCTATCCCAACAAGATCACCGGGAAGCTGCTGGATACCATCGCAGAGCACGACAAAGTCTGTTCTTACATGGACGTTCCGCTGCAACATGCGTCGCCTTCGGTATTGAAGCGCATGAAACGCGGCGGTGGCGCCGATGTTTTCATGAAATCGATTGAGAAGATGCGACGGGTTATCCCGAATCTCACGCTGAGGACGTCCTTCATCGTTGGGTTCCCGGGCGAAACGGAGAAGGAATTTGAAGAGCTATGTGAGTTCGTGCGCGAGGCGCAATTCGACTGGATGGGAGCTTTTTCGTACTCGGATCAGGAAGGTGCGCGCGCTTTTGATTTGGAAAAGAAGCTCTCACCGCGCGAGATCGAAAGACGCAGGAAACACCTGATGTCGATGCAGAGACACATCAGCAAGAGAAAGAAGAAGGCTTTTGTCGGACGGGAGTTCGATATTCTGCTCGAAGGCGAGTCGGAAGAATCCGAATTGCTGCTCGAAGGGCGCACGTCGATGCACGCGCCGGAGATCGACGGCAAGGTTTTCGTGAACGACTTTCCGGAAGAAGTGGAGCCACAACCCGGCGAGTTTTATCGCTGCCAGATTACCGAAACGCACGATTACGACCTGGTGGCCAGGATCCTGTAGTTGCGCGGCGCCGAATTTGTGACCCGTAAGCTGAAATCTTCCATCTACAATGAGCAATTCATGCCCCGCAAGCGCTCAGTGAAAGTTCAGTGCCCGATCTGCAAGAAGGGTGTGAAGAGCACCGGCCCGAACTTCCCCTTCTGCAGCGACCGCTGCCGCACGATTGATCTAGGCAAGTGGGCCAGTGGGGCCTATGTCATCTCTGCACCTGTTCCTGACACGGATGACTCCGTGCAGGATGGCACTATAGAAGACCGGGAGAGGAATCGCTGAGTGGGGGACCTACGGGATGGGATAGCTCCGAGTGGTCCGACGTGGGCGATCCTGGTCGCAACCTTTTTTGGGACAGGGCGGATGCGGCCGGGGCCCGGCACATGGGGATCGGCCGCTGCTGTTCTGTTGTGGGCTGCCGCCGCACCCGAGTTGCGCTCGGATCTGCGAACGGCGATCCTTATCTGCCTTGTCGTTTTGATCGTCCTGATCGGCATACCCGCTGCGACGCGAGTCGCGCGCGCATCGGCCGCAAAAGATCCGCAGTTTGTCGTCATCGACGAGGTTGCCGGACAGCTAATCGCGCTTATTGCCGTCCCGGTGTCGTGGAAAACTTTTTTGGCGGGTTTTATACTTTTTAGAGTCTTCGATATCGTCAAGCCGCCACCGGTGCGCCAATTGGAGAAGCTTCCGGAAGGCGTCGGGATTGTGCTCGACGATGTTGCAGCCGGAATTTACGCACTCGCTGGGATGCAACTTCTCCTCCGCTCAGGTTTATTAAGATAAGCATTGAGTTTGCGGTAACCGGGTACTGGGCGAGTGTCATCCAAACTCGGAGATTCCGCACTCGGACTCTCATGGGATTTTCAGATCGCATCCTCGGCAGAAAGACCCTTAACGGTGGACCACGCATTGAGTCGGTAGTTCCTTCTGCTGCGCTTGCCGGCGGCGAAGTGCGCATCCGCGGCACCGGCCTTCGCCCTCAGGAACTCCTCCGCCCAAAGGTAAGATTCGGGGACTTTGAGGGACCCGTTGTAGTCAGTTCTGACGGTTTCCTCGTAACTCGTGTTCCGGAGGGCGCGACCTCGGGACCCGTCGTTGTCGCTACCGATGGTCACGTCAGCAACGCCCACGCCGTGCAGGTCGCGGTTCCCATCGCAGAGAATCTCCATCCAGTAACAAATCCTGCGGTTGATGCTGAGGGCAACATCTACGTCACGTTCTCGGGATCTCGCGGCCAGAAAGTACCGGTATCGATCTTCAAGATCGATACCAATTATGTGGTCAAGCCATTTGTTTCCGAGATGATGAATCCCACTGCCATTGCCTTCGATCGCGATGGACAGATGTACGTTTCGTCCCGCTACGACGGTGCCGTATATAAAGTGGCTCCGAACGGAACCATGAGCACTTACGCGGAAGGCATGGGCGTCGCTACCGGCATCGCTTTCGATCGCGAACAGAGTCTTTACGTTGGTGACCGCAACGGTACGATCTTCAAGATTTCGCGCGATCAGCAGGTCTTCGTGTTTGCCACTCTCGAATTGAGCGTGTCGGCCTACCACCTGGCGTTTGGCCCCCAAGGGGACTTGTTCGTGACGGGTCCGAATGACCGTGTCTTCCGAATCGATCCCCGAGGAACCGTCAGCACGTTCTACAAGGGATTGGGAAGACCGCAAGGCTTGGCGTTCGATGCCGACGGCAATTTGTATGTCGCCGCTTCCCTCACCGGGACGAGAGGTATCGCGAGGATTACGCCGGATGGGAAGGCAACGCTGGCAGTTTCAGGTCAGGGATTGGTAGGTCTGGCGTTCGCGCCGGGACGCTCGGTTATCCTCGCAACGACCAGCGCAGTTCATCATCTATCGTGGGATATCCCGGGGTTACGACTGGTTCCGGAATAGTCGAGATTCGTCCCTCCCGGTCCTCCGCGTCCTCTACAGTTTTCATTTACACTCGTAGCGCGTGAATGCTGAAATCATCGCCGTCGGGTCGGAGATGCTCACGCCCTACCGCATGGACACCAACTCGCTCTACCTCACCGAGCAACTCAATCTGCTCGGCGTGGATGTGATCTTCAAGAGTGTGGTGGGCGATGATCTTCGACGGCTAGTCGCGGCCGCGCAACACGGCCTCTTCCGGTCAGATATTTTGATTTTCAGTGGTGGGCTGGGTCCAACGGAAGACGATCTCACGCGCGAAGCTGTCGCGGAGGCCCTCGGGGTCACTCTTTGGCGCGATCCAGAGATCGTGGAACGCCTGGAGCGTCGCTTCGCCGAGCGTGGCTGGAAGATGTCTCCGAACAATGTCAAGCAGGCGGACGTCCTCGAAAACGCAACGGTTCTTGTCAATCCAACCGGCACCGCGCCCGGCCAGTGGCTCATGGGGCAGTTTGAGGGACGCGAGTGCATCGTCATCCTATTACCGGGGCCTCCGCATGAACTGAAGGCTCTGTTTGAAGCCGAGGTCCGCGAGCGTCTTCGCACCAAGATCCCGCCAGCACATCTTTACACGCGGATCTTGAAGGTCGCGATGCTTGGTGAATCGGCGGTTGACGCCCGCGTCGCCCCCATCTACAAGCGCTACCCCGATGTTGA
>Ga0335085_10002365_pt1 | contig 35501 bp, 32 predicted proteins | sample Lox_Sample_45_FD_206712 | JGI IMG/M metagenome (GOLD analysis project Ga0335085, IMG submission 206712) | Soil microbial communities from Loxahatchee National Wildlife Refuge, Florida, United States - Lox_Sample_4.5 | ecosystem: Environmental > Terrestrial > Soil > Wetlands | place: USA... | reverse complement strand
TCCCGTACGACGAGCAGTACCACTTGGCCACCATGACGCGCCAGCAACTGCGGCAGCGTCAGATAACAATCGCTTGACATGAACCAGAGAAAGTCTCGGCGGCGAGCGGCGCGGCGAGGAGGCCGCCAGCCGTGATTGCCAAGAAGGCGCGGCGAGGCATCTGGGGCAAACAGATCGAGTCCATCTGGTCCTTCCTGCACGCCATCGCTGCGGGGTCTCCTTTCGTGCAGTGGTCGCCGCTACGGTAGGCGGCCGGCGCGAGCCCTGTCAATCACGGTCGGCGTCCGCCTCAGGGCGAACCCGGGGGCGTGGGTGTGGGGGCTGGCGCGGGGACTCGCCGGGCACGAAAGGGCGCGATCGGCCTCCTTCGACCCGCCGTTTTGGTGAGTGGATCGTTTCAGCGCGAGGGGGACCGAATCACCGTAAAGGGGTGTGAAGTCGTGTGTCTCGGACGTGTCCGCGGTGGAGCGGCCGGCGCGCGGGGCGCTCGACGGGTCGGAGGTCCGCGAGCTACATCCCGAGATAGGCCCGCCGCACCAGGTCGCTGTCGAGCAGGGTCTGGCTCGTGCCCTCGGCCACGATGCGGCCGGTCTGGAGCACGTAGCCCCGCTCGGCCGCGGCGAGCGCGGCGGGCACGTTCTGCTCCACCAGCAGGACGGTCAGCCCCTCCTGGCGGTGGAGGGTCTGGAGCACGTCGAGGATCGAGTCGACGATGCGCGGCATGATGCCGAGGCTCGGCTCGTCCAGCATCAGGAAGCGCGGCCGCGACATGAGGGCGCGCGCGATCGAGAGCATCTGGCCCTCGCCGCCCGACAGCGTGCCCGCGCGCTGGTCCATCCGCTGCCGCAGCACCGGGAAGAGGCCGAAGACGCGCTCGAGCATCTCCTGGCGGCGCTTCGGATCGCGGTCGCGGAAGGTGCCGAGGCGCAGGTTCTCGGCGACCGAGAGCCGGCTGAAGAGGCGCCGGCCCTCGGGCACGAGCGCGATGCCCAGCTCCACGCGGTCCGGCGCCTCGACGTCGTCGATGCGGCGGCCGTCGAACCAGATCTCGCCGCGCCGGGGCGTCAGCAGCCCGGCGATGGTCTTGAGCAGCGTGGTCTTGCCGGCTCCGTTGGCGCCCACCAGCGCGACCGCCTCGCCGGCGTGGACCTCGAGCGACACCCCGTGCAGCGCGACCACGCCGCCGGCATAGGCCACGTGGGCGTCGCGCACCTCGAGCAGCGCGGCACGCGGAGGCGAGGTCGGACTAGGCGCGGCCACGGTAGCGATCTCCCAGGTAGGCGGTGATCACGCGCTCGTCGCGCGCGACCTCGGTAGGCGGCCCTTCGGTGAGCTTCTCGCCGTGGTCGAGCACGACCACGCGGTGCGAGAGCGGCATCACCACCTCCATGACGTGCTCGACCACGCAGATGGCCAGGCCCAGCTCGTGGTGGATCCGGCGTACGAGCTCGACCGCGGCGGTGGTCTCGAACGGGGTGAGGCCCGACATGGCCTCGTCCAATAGGAGTAGCCGCGGACCCGTGGCCAGGGCGCGCGTGATCTCGAGCCGCTTCTTGTCGGCGAGGGTGAGGGCCGCCGCTACCACGTCCTCCTTGCCGGCGAGGCCGGTGAAGGCGAGCAGCTCGAGCGCGCGGGCGCGGGCCGGGCCCATGCGGTTCGTCCGCTGCAGCGCGCCGCAGATCACGTTCTCCAGGACGCTCATGCGGCCGAAGCTCCGCACCACCTGCCAGGTCCGCGCGATGCCGAGGTGACACACGCGCTCCGGCCGCGCCCGGGAGATGTCGGTGCCGTCGATCGCGATGCGCCCTTCGTCCGGGTGGAGCGCGCCGCTGATGCAGTTGAAGAGCGTGGTCTTGCCGGCCCCGTTGGGCCCGATGAGGCCCACGATCTCCCGCGGCTCGATGGTGAGCGAGACGTCGCGGTTGGCCACGAGGCCGCCAAACCGCTTGGTGCATCCCTCGACCTGCAGCAGCGCGGCCACCGGGTCAGCCCTTCGCCGGCCGCGCGGCGGGACGGCCGCGCAGGCGGGCGGCCCACTCGGCCCACGGCAGCGAGAGCAGGCCGTTGGGGCGCCAGCCCGCGATCAGCATGATGACCGCGCCGTAGATGATCAGGTCGATGCCGCGGCCGGCCAGCGGGCCCGCCCCGAGGGTGGCGGTCATCAGCTGGGAGATCGGGATCAGGATGATCGCACCCAGCACCGGGCCCCAGAGCCGTCCGAGGCCGCCCACCACCGCGGCCATCATCGGCAGGATGTTCCAGTTCACCTCGAGGACCTGATCCGGGAAGACGGCGAGCGCCCAGAAGCCGTAAAGCGTGCCGCCCGCCGCGAAGATCGCGGCCATCAGGCAGCGGGCGATCACCTTGTAGAGCCGGCTGTCGATGCCGATGGCCTCCGCGCCGTCCTGATCGTCGCGTACCGCGCGGAAGTAGAAGCCGAGCTTGGAGCGCTCGATCGCGCGGGCGCCGAGCAGCGTGGCCGAGAAGAGCAGGAGCGACAGGTAGTAGAACCCGAGCCCCTTGCCGCGTCCCGGGAACTCCAACGTGAGCAGGCCGTGCACGAAGGTGCCACCGGCAGCCACCGGGATGAACAGCCCCTGGCTGCCGTTGATGAGCTGCCAGGTGGCGCCGATGGGCTGCGCGATCATCCACATGGCCACGGTGGCGATCGCGAAGTAGTGGCCACGCAGGCGGGTGACCGGGTAGGTGAGCGCGGCGCAGAGCGCCACCGAGACCACCACCGCGCCGACCAGGGCGAGCCAGGCGTTCCAGCCGAGATGGATGGACAGCAGCGCGGCGGTGTAGGCCCCGATCGCGAAGAAGATGCTGGGCCCGAAGTCGAACTGGCCCGCCCAGCCGCCGATGATGTTCCAGCCGATGCCGAGCATGGCGTTGAGCAGCACCAGGAAGCCGACGGTCTCGTAGTAGATCTGGCCGCTCCGCTCGAACGGGATCGGGAAGAGCAGGGCCACGAGGACGGCGGCGGCCCAGATGAATGGCTGAGCTCGGCCGGGGCGGGCGGGAGGACTAGAAGCGGCCAAACAGTCCCTGGGGCCGGAACAGGCCGATCAGGATGTAGGACCCGAAGACGAAGGCGTCCTTGAAGGCGGGCGGCAGGTAGGCGGCGGTGACGCTCTGGACCACGCCGACGACCAGCGCCGCGAGCAGCGTGCCGAGGATGCTGCCGAAGCCGCCGAGGGCCACGATGGCGTAGGCCAGCACCGTGAACGAAAGGCCGGCCTGAGGATACACCGAGAAGAAATTGGCGAGGATCACCCCCGCGATGGCCACGAGCGCGGTGCCGAGGCCCCAGGCCACCGCGTACATCCGCTGGGGACGGATGCCGACCAGCATCGCGGCGTCACGGTCCTCCGCGGTGGCCTGCATCGCGAGCCCGAAGTCGGTGCGGTCGATCAGCAGGTAGAGGATCAGGAAGAGGGCCAGCGCGATGAGGCCGCCGACGAGCAGCGGGATCCCGATCCGGAGGCCGCCGAGCGTGATGTTGGCGCCGCTCAGTCCGGTGAGGAAGCTCTTCTCGACGAAACGGTAGTCGCTGGTGAAGACGGCGACCACCCCGTTCTGGATGAAGAAGAAAAGGCCGACGGTGGCGAAGATCTGGGTGAAGACCTCGCCCCGCTGCACTCGCCGCATGAGCAGGCGGTAGACGAGCACCCCGCCACCGTACATGAGCACCGCGATCGGGACCATGGAGACGAGCGGATCCCAGCCGAGCCACACGGAGAGCCCCCACGCCCCGAACATGCCGAGCATCATGAACTCGCCGTGGGCGAAGTTGATCATCTCCATCAGGCCCCAGATGATGGCGAGCCCCACCGCGACGAGCGCGTAGAGCAGCCCCATCTGGAGCCCATCGGCCAGCGCCTGGAGAAAGAGCGTCACGAGCGAGGCTACTTCTTGCTTCGGCTCTCGCGCTCCTGCCAGCTCGGGGACGGGAAGATCGGCTTGAAGCCGGCCTGGGTGGCAAGATCCCACGGCCAGATGGTGTGCTTCTCATCGTCCCAGCCGATCTGTGTCACCACCCCGGTGGCCAGCTCGTTCTGGCGGTTCTTGTCGAACTTGATGCCCTTGTAGTCGATGATCATGACGTCCGGTGTCATGTTGGTCTCGTTGGCCGCCTTGGCCAGGGCCGCCGGCTCAACCGACTTCGCGCGGTTGATCGTGTCGGCCATCCACAGCAGGCCGGTGACCTCGCGCATGGCCAGCTCGCCCATGTCCTGTCCGCGGCTGTACTTCTTGTAGATCTCGTTGACCTGCTTCCACGCCGGCTTCTTGCTGGCCAGGTCGATGGCGGTCGGATCACGGCCGAGCCAGCCGGCGCCGCCCGCGGTGGTCTTCTGGGCGGTCAGCCAGGTCTGGTCGGAGTAGGCGCCGTTGCTGGTCGCGATGACCTTGGGCATGAAGTTCGCGCGCTTGGCGTCGGCCTGGAAGACGGTCGTCTCCGCTGGGTACTGGACGAAGAAGAGGACGTCCGGGTTCACCGACTGCAGCCGCTGCACCTCGGAGGCCAGGGTGGTGGCGCCGGTCTTGGTGGTGAGGTCGGCCACGATCTTGTAGCCACCCTTCTCGGCCAGGTCCGCCGCGATCTTGCGGTTGTCCTGGCAGAACAGGTTGTCGCAGGTGAAGAGCGCGATGGTCTTGAGGTCCTTGGGGCCGCCGTGCGAGGGCCACTCCCTGAGGAACTGGAACACGCTCGCCACCATCGTGCTGTCGTTGGGCCCGGTGCGGTAGAACCACTTGAAGCCCTTCTCGGTGAGGGTCGGCGAGGCGCAGGCGTGGCAGGCCATCGGGATGCCGTAGCTGTCGACGAGCGGCTGGATGATCGAGGTGTTGCCGCTGGTGCCCTCACCGTTGAGCCAGTGGACCTTGTTGACCGTGATGAGCTGTTCGGCCAGGGTGCGCGCCTGATCGCCGCGGCTCTGGTCGTCCCGCACCACCAGCGTCATCTTGGCCCCGCCGAGGCCGGGGAAGCCCTTGCCCGGGCCGAGCGGCACCTTGAGGTCCGGGTAGTCGTTGTTGACGATGTCCTCGACGGTCTGGCCGGCCCAGAGGTACTGTTGGCCCAGGCTTGCGAAGTTGCCGGTGAGCGGGAGCAGCTCGCCGATGAGGACTTCGGTGACCGGCCCGGCGGCTCGGGCGCCCGGGTTCAGCTGGACGACGAAGAACGATAGAACCGCGATCGCGGCGGTGAGGCGGAGAATCCGCATGCGTGCTCCTCCTTCAGTGAGTACGGGACCGGACGGCTCGCGACCAATGGCGGGCCGGGCCGGAATCGGCCGCGGAGCCCGACTTGCGCCCGCCGAGTCTAGCGCAGGACCCGCGATCTGTCATCCTCCCACTCCCTCGGGGGAGAGGGCAGGGGAGGCGCGGGTTAGTACCGCGCCATCACCCGGCGCGCAAACTCCTGGCTGAACCGCCACTTCTCGTCGACGCCGGTGGCGAACATCAGCTCACGCAGGCCGCCCCGCTCCAGCTCCCGGATCCGGTCGATGAGCTCGTGGGCCTCGCCCACCAGACAGGTGGCGCGCACCAGCTCGGCGTCGATCAGCTCGGCCTCCCCCGGGTGCAGATACGTGTAGTGGCCCTCGTGGGTCCGGAAGTGCCGGTGCTCGCGCGGAATCTCCTCGACCAGCGCGCAGTAGCGACTCCAGATGCGCCGGAGGAACGGCGGCGGCTCGATCCCGCGCTCGTGCACCGCATCGTAGAAGTAGTACACGCTCGCCATCACGTTCGGCCCCACCGTGCGGATGACCCGCTCGGAATCGGCCGGCTCCCCCGGATCGAGCAGCACGACGTTGGTCAGCGCGCAGGTGTGAAAGCCCGTGTCGAGGGTCCGGCCGGCTCGGGCCGCTCCCGCACGGCAGTGGGCCAGCGCCTCCGCGGGCGCGATGCCCCGGGGCGGGATCGCGAACACCACGCCGTCACCATACTCGCCGGCCAGCTCCATGGCGCGGGGCCCGAACGCGGAGACGTAGAGAGGGATGCGGGGCTCGAGGCTCATGTACTTCTTCTCGCGGATCAGCATCTTGATCGGGCGCTTCCCGCCGTGGGGCGCGTAGTCGACCGCGTCGCCCCGGAGCAGCCCGCGCAGGACCCGCAGGTGCTCGGCGTACTCGGCGATGCGCATGGGCGGCTGCCCCATCGAGCGGGTGGCGGTGTTGCCGGTGCCCACGCCCAGGTGCACGCGGCCGGGGGCGAGCCGGTTCAGCGTGGCCATCGCCGCCACGTGCACGGGCGGGATGCGGGTGCCGCAGATGGCCACGCCGGGGCCGAGGCGGATCCGCCGCGTCTGCTGGGCGGCGAGGGCCAGCACTGCGTAGCAGTCCGAGAACAGCATCTGGCTGTCGGTGACCCAGACCGAGTCGTAGCCGAGGGCCTCGGCGTGGCTGAAGAAGCCGATCTCGTCGACGTCGGCCATCACGCAGATGGAGAAGCGCATGGGATATCCCTTCCGGTCCCCTCAGGTCCCGATCGCTCAGTTCTTGTCGCGGATGGACTCGAGCATCTGGCGGGCGCGCGGCACTTCCTTGAGCGTCCAGCGTGGGCGATCGGTGGGCGCCTTCTCGTTCAGCACCGACTGGAGCTCCCGGCGGGCCTCGGTGTAGCGGCCCTGGTTGATGTAGAGCTCGGCCAGCTCGATGCGCACGCCGGTGAGCCGCGGGTCCAGGCGCTGCGCGGTCTTGAAGTGCTCCTCGGCTTCCTTGCGATCGCCGCCCAGCAGGATCGGGAGCTCGCGAGCGATGCTGCCGGCCATCACGTGGGCCTCGATGTTCTTCGGATCGAGCTGGAGCACCACGTCCACCTCCTTGCGGAGGTCGCGCAGGGCGAGCGCGGAGTGGAGCAGGCCCTTGGCCTGCGACCACGTGCCGAGGGTGATCGCGTACCAGAGGTGGGCGTCCGGGTCCTTCGGCGCCAGCTCGACGGCGCGCTTGGCCAGATCGCGGGCCCGCTCGTAGGCCGCGATCTTGGCCTCGGTTGTCTTCGCCCGCTCCTCACCGTAGAGGAACCAGGCGCGGGTCAGGGCGAGCAGCGTGGGCACGTCGTTTCCCGCCCCCTTGGCCACCGCGGCCTCCAGCAGGTCGCGGGCGCGGTCGATGCGGGTCGGGTCGTCTTGGTACTGCCGCAGCAGGGCGCGGGCGGTCTCGGTGGGCGTCTGCGCGGCGGCCGGGTCGGCCGCGGCGGCGACGAGGGCGACCGCGACGAAGGGGAGAGCCCGGAGCATTCCCGGATCGTACCCCGCTATCGCATGCGGCGGAGGAACTCCTTCAGCGTGGGATCCCGCGGCTGCTCGAGGAACTGGGCGGGCGTGCCGATCTCCACGATGGCCCCGTCGCCAGCACCGTGATCTTGACCTGTCGAGGAGGCGGTGGACTACCATGGTGCCCAGGCGACCTGACTCGCCGGAAGGCAGGTCAGCGCGGCGGGGGAGGGAGGGGCTGCATGGTGCTGGGCATGACGATCGAGACGTTCACCCGATTGCACGTCGTGATCAGCCTGGTGGGCATCGGCTCGGGCCTGGTCGCGGTGTTCGCGATGCTGGGCGAGAGGCGGCGCGAGGGCTGGACCACGCTGTTCCTGGGGAGCACGGTGTTGACGAGCGTGACCGGGTTCGGCTTCCCGTTCGATCGCCTGCTGCCGTCCCACAAGGTCGGGATCCTCTCGCTGGCGGTCCTCACGCTTGCGCTCGTGGGTCGGTACGTGACGCACTTCAGGGGCTCGTGGCGCTGGATATACATCGTGAGCTGTGTGATCGCGCTGTACCTGAACGTGTTCGTACTCGTCGCACAGCTGTTCCAGAAGGTTCCCGCCCTGGCGACGATGGCGCCGACTCAGTCCGAGCCGCCTTTTCAGGTCGCGCAGCTCGTGGTGCTCGCGCTCTTCGTCTGGCTGGGGGTGCTTGCGGTGAAGAGGGCGCGCCCTTAATCGCGTCAGAGAAGGCTGGTAAGCCGGGTCCTGTCTGACCGTCGAGGTTTCCCCCGCCGGCGAGATGGTCATTTCTCTAGGACGCCGGTTACCCGGCGCCTCAAGCAGCCATACCCGAGAGCCCCACGCGGGCCACGCTTCACCTGCTCTTGCGAGCAGGATCGCTCTCCTATTTGGCCTTGCTCCGGGTGGGGTTTACCGAGCCAGCCCGGTCACCCGAGCTGCTGGTGAGCTCTTACCTCACCGTTTCACCCTTACCGCCCGTGAAGGCGGCGGTCTGTTCTCTGTGGCACTGATCCGTGGGGTCGCCCCCCCTGGCCGTTAGCCAGCACCCTGCCCTGCGGAGCCCGGACTTTCCTCCCGTGCGGTTGCCCGCACCGGCGACCATCCGGCCTTCTCTGACGCAATCAAAGAGCGTGTGTCGCTGTGACGAAGTATAGCCTAGGAACCGCCCGGGCGGGCGGGCGCGGACTCGAGCCCGAGGATCTCCACGTCCACGGCCGGCGAGTAGTGACAGAGCGGTGGATCCGCGGGGGCGGGCAGGCCGGCGGCGGCCAGCAGCGATTCGGCGAGCGCCTCGATCGAAGCGCGCTGGAGCGGATACGGCGCGTGGCGCACGCGGGCGCGCCGCAGCCCGCTCCGCCGCGCGACATACAGGAGGTAGCGCTCGACCAGGAAGTGCTCGCGGGTGCCGGGCGCGGGCGGCCCGGTCGGCTCGCCGACCGACCACGTCACGGCGAGGTCGGCCCGCGGCCCGAGGCGACGGCGCGAGGTGTAGACAACGCGGTCTCCGTCGACTCGACAGGACATCGCGGCCAGGAAGTAGGGCAGCCCGTAGAAGAGCCGCGCCGCCGCCACCGCCGGCGCGGAGGCGGCCTCGAGCGAGAAGAAGTAGATGCCGGGCTCGCCGTCGGGCCCACGCACGTAGGTGCGCAGGTTGGTCTCGAGGAACGCGCTGGCCAGTGCCCGCGGCAGCCCGGCCGGCTGCGATTCGACGATCAGGAACGGGATCAGCGTGATCCACGCGCGCCCGTCGAGGCGATCCAGGGCGAGCGCGGGCGGGACGAGCGGCCGTACCTGCTCGGCCGGCATCGGCCAGTGCACGAACAGCAGGTCGCGCCAGCGCTGCCGGATCACGCGACGATCAGGCCCCGCGCGGATCGAGCCTCACGGGTCGCGGCGCTTGTCGGCCTTCCGACCGGCCCGGCGCTCGAGGTCCCAGTAGCGCCGGTCGCGCTCCTCCAGGATCTCCTCCGAGGAGCGCAGCGGCGCCTGCGCCGGCTGCTCGACGCCCAGGGCATGGCCGATGTCGTCGACCCGGTCCTGGTCCGGCGTGGACACGCTGCCGCCCACGGCCTCCTCGCCGGAGCTCTGTGCCCGCTGCCAGTCCGCGTCGAGGTCGCCCGCGCTCGCCGCGGGGCCGGTCTCGTGGTGCTCGATGACTTCGTGGAGCAGGCCGACCGTCCGGCCCCGCTCCTCCCCGCCGTCCCGGCTGCGCCGGGTTGCCGCCGTGCGCTTCCTGGCGCGGCTGCGCGTCTTGTCGGCGGGGGATCCCCGGCGCTTCTTCCGGGCCGACGTCCTCGGCGCCCGCTTCATGGTGGCCCGCTTCCTCGACGCCCGCTTCGTGGACGCCCGCTTCGCCGCCGCTCGCCTGGGCTTGGCCTTGCGCTTGCTCATGATCCACCTCCCTGGACTGCGATCCCGATCGGCTCGCATGGTCTCACGAATCGTGCGCGCGCGGCGGGACTCCGCCGCGCGCCCATTTGACGGCCCCGGGACCGTCTGCTACGGTGGCGGCGCGAATCGCTTCTCTGGTTCCTCTCGCACGTCGTCAGGGAGGTGGCAATGGCGCAAGAAGCGTACGATCCGGAAACGGGTGTGATCTCGCGACGCCGGATGCTCCGCAGCGTGGGCGCCGCGGTCGGAGCCGCGGTCCTGGCCCCGCGTCTCGCCGGCGCCCAGGCGCCGCCGGGCGGGCCCGTCGCGCCGCCCAGCACCGTCACCCAGCCGCCGCGTGATTTCAGCCCGCGCGGGGCGCCCACCACCTACTTCACCGATCCCGACGTGCTGACCGTCGAGCCTGCGTTCAACGGCCTGCGGCAGCCCAACGCGCCGATCCAGCGCCTGTGGACGGGCGCACTCTGGTCCGAAGGGCCGGCTTGGAACGCGCAGGGGCGCTACCTGGTGTGGAGCGACATCCCGAACAACCGGCAGATGCGGTGGATCGAGGACAATGGCCACGTCAGCGTCTTCCGGGCCCCGTCGAACAACAGCAACGGCAACACGTTCGACTTCCAGGGGCGCCAGCTCTCCTGCGAGCACGTGACCCGCCGCGTGGTGCGCTACGAGCTCGACGGCTCGACCGTCATCATCGCGTCGATGTTCAACGGCAAGCGGCTCAACTCGCCCAACGACGTGGTGCCGCACCCGGACGGCAGCTACTGGTTCACCGACCCGCCGTACGGCGCCCAGCTCTACGAGGGCACGGTCGACGCGCCGGGCGGCCCCGCCAACATGGCGGGCCGACTCAACCCGCGGCTCGGCCAGCCGCCCGAGCTCGGTGGGTACAAGCGCGAGCTGCCCACCGCGGTGTACCGCGTGGACAAGGGCGGCGCGCTCACCCAGGTCGCGGGCGAGGATCTGGTGCCGGATCCCAACGGGCTCTGCTTCTCGCCCGACTACAAGAGGCTCTACGTGATCAGCACCGGCAAGGGCCCGGGCGATACGCACGCCGGCGGCAAGGGCGAGATGTACGTGTTCGACGTCGGCGCCGACAACAAGCTCTCCAACGGCAAGCTCTTCAGCAGCTTCATGGTGGACGGCGTCAAGTGCGGACCCGACGGCGTGCGCGCCGACGTGGACGGTAACCTGTGGGTGTCGAGCAACGCGGGCCGCAACGTGGGCTACAGCGGGGTGACGGTGTGGACGCCGCAGGGCCAGCTCATCGGGCGCATCCGGCTGCCCGAGGTCTGCGGCAACGTCTGCTTCGGCGGGCCCAAGCGCAACCGGCTGTTCATGGCCGCGAGCCAGTCGCTCTACGCGGTCTACACCCAGACCCAGGGCGCCGCGCCCGGCTAAGAGCGGGGTCAGGTCTTACATTCCGACATTTTTCGCGGGTGAGGCGAAGTCGTCGCGCTCCACGAAAATGTCGGAATGTAAGACCTGACCCCATCTTCCAGAGGAGTGTGCGATGAGAGTGCCTGCCGGGAAGATTCAGGAGCAGCTGGTGGCCGTGTTCGGGGCGTGGGGAATGTCGGCCGACCACGCAGCCACCACGGCCGAGATGATGGTCGAGACCGATCTGCGCGGGGTGGACTCGCACGGCATCTCGATGCTGCCGACCTACGATCGAGAGTTCCGCGCCGGCCGGCTCAACATGCGCCCGCAGTGGAAGACGGTGCGCGACCGGCCCGCGATGGCCCGGATCGACGCCGACCGCTCGCTGGGCCACCCGGTGTCGGTGCGCGCGATGAACCTCGCGGTGGACAAGTGCCTGGTCACCGGCGTGGCGGTGGTCTCGGTGTTCAACTCGCACCACTTCGGCGCCGCCGGCTGCTACTCCAAGATCGCGGCGGAGCGCGGTGTGATCGGCATGGTGACCTCCGCCACCCGCGGCGTCACCCTCGTGCCCACCTTCGCGGCGGAGCCGGTGATGGGCACGAACCCGCTCGCCTTCGCGGCGCCCGCTCGCCGGAACGCCGCATTCCAGCTCGACATGGCCACCACTACGGTCGCCGCGGGGAAGGTGAAGGTCCACAAGCTCAACCACAAGCCGGTGCCGGCGGGCTGGGTGGTGGACGGCGACGGCCGCCCGGTGACCGACGAGACGCAAGCCTTCCGCCACGTGTTCGAGACGCCGGACGGCGGCATCACCCCGCTCGGCGGCACCCGCGAGCTGGGCGGCCACAAGGGCTACGGGCTGGCGGTGCTCGTGCACGTCCTGGGCGGCACGCTCGCCGGCGCGTCCTTCTCGCCTCTGCGCAACCGCACCCAGCGCGACTCGGACCCGCACAACATCGGCCACTTCTTCATGGCCATCGACCCGGCCGCGTTCCGCGACGAGGGCGAGTTCGAGCGCGACCTCGACGACGTGATCGACGTGCTGCACGGGGCCCGGCGCGCCGATCCGGCTCAGCCGGTGCTGGTGGCGGGGGATCCGGAGCGCCTCACCCGGGCCGAGCGGCTCGAGCAGGGCGTACCGATCCCCGACGACCTGATGGTGCAGCTCCGCGCGGTGGCGGAGGCCGCGCGCGTGCCCTTCGTGCTCTAGGCGAGCGCCTTGCGCAGGGCGCCCGCCACCTCGTCGAGGGCCGCGCGGGCCTGATCGAGGATGCGGGTCATGCGCAGGAAGCCGTGGAACATGCCCGGGTACTGGGTGAGCGTCACCGGGACGCCCGCGTCGCGTAGCCGCGCCGCGTAGGCGTCGCCCTCATCGCGCAGCGGATCGCACCCGGCGGTGATGACGAGCGCGGGCGGCAGATCGGCGAGGCTCTTGGCCCGGAACGGCGAGGCGCTCACCTCCTGGGCCTGCTCCTCGCGCGAAAGATAGTGGCGCCAGAACCACCGCATGTCCTCGGTGGTCAGCACGTAGCCGGTCGCGTTCTCCTGGTAGGACTTCGTGCCGAAGTCGTGGTTGGTCACCGGATAGACCAGCACCTGTAGCAGGATCCGCGGGCCGCGCCGGTCGCGGGCGAGCAGGGCCATCACCGCGGCGAGGTTGCCGCCCGCGCTGTCGCCGCCCACCGCCACGCGGGCCGAGTCGAGGCCGAGGCGTGCCGCGTTGGCGGCCACCCACTTGAGCGCGGCGTAGGAGTCCTCGACCGCGACCGGGAACTTGAACTCGGGCGCGAGCCGGTAGTCGACCGACGCCACCGCACAGCCCGCCGCGTTGACGATCGAGCGGCAGAGACCGTCGTGGGTGTAGAGGTCGCCGATGACCCAGCCGCCCCCGTGGTAGAAAACCAGCACCGGATGCGGGCCCACGCCGGCGGGCGCGTACAGACGGACCGTGATCTCCCCGCCCTCCACCGGCACCCGGTGGTCGGCGACCGCGGGCACGTCCTCGACGGGCCCGAGCGCGGCGGTGCGCGTGCGCATGGCCTCGCGCGCCTCCGCGGGCGTCGAGTCCTTGATCGGCTTCAGATTGAGCGCGGCGATGGTGTCGACGACTTTCTGGGCCTGCGGGTCGAGTGGCATCGGGGCCTCCTTCGCGCGACGGCGTGGTGATGCGGCGACATTAGAGGGTCCCGGCCGCCTCGTCAAGGGGCGACGGGACGGTGCGCATTGACAGTGCGACGAGAGGTTCCGTACACTCGCCGCGATCCCAGCGTGCGGCCGCGCCCTGCCACTCCACTCACAAGGGGAGCTCTCATGTCCCAGTCGCTCAAGACGGTGATCGCCGCCTCCCTGTCGCTGATCGTCGCGCACGCCGCCGGCTCGCCCGCCGTCGCGCAGGCGCCGAAGCCCGGCGGGACGCTGCGGGCGGCCATGCGCGCCGAGGTCTCGACGTTCGACCCGCACCGGGGCGCGTCCGGCACCGATCACATGTACCTGTACCCGGTGTTCGACACCCTCGTGCGCTTCGACGAGAAGCTCAACGCGAAGCCGGGCCTGGCCGAGTCGTGGGAGACGCCGGATCCGAGGACGCTCGTGCTCAAGCTGCGCAAGGGCGTGAAGTTCCACGACGGCACCTCGTTCAACGCCGACGCGGTGCGCTTCAACCTGATGCGGGCTCAGGACAAGACGATCTCGTCGATGTCCTCCGAGCTGGTGAGCGTGCAGGACGTGGAGGTGGTGAACGAGCTCACCGTGCGCCTCCGCCTCAGGGCCCCGGACGCCTCGCTGATCCTCGCCTTCGCGGACCGGGCCGGGATGATGATCTCGCCGACCGCGGCCCAGAAGCTCGGCGATCAGTTCGGGCGCCAGCCGGTGGGGGCGGGCGAGTTCCGCATGGCGCGCTGGCAGCCCGGTAGCGAGGTGCGTCTCGAGCGCTTCCCCGACTACTACGAGCCCGGGCGCCCGTATCTCGAGGCGCTCGTGTTCAAGATCATCCCGGACGCGGACACGCGCGTCTCCGCGCTGCGGAGCGGGCAGGTGGACTTCATCATGGAGGTGCCGGCCCAGGACTTCGCGGGGCTCAAGGCGGAGCGTAACCTGCGCGCGCTCGAGGGCCCCACGCTCGCCTACTGGCGCGTGTTCCTCAACACCGCCAAGCCGCCGCTCGAGAAGAAGGCGGTGCGCGAGGCGATGAACCTCGCGCTCGATCGCCCGACCCTGCTCAAGACCATCATCTTCGGCCTCGGCGAGGTGGCGGCGTCGCCGTTCCCGGCCGGCTACTGGGCCAACAACCCGGCGCTCAAGCCCTGGCCGTACGACCCGGCGCGCGCCAAGGCCAAGCTCGCCGAGGCGGGCCTGCCGAACGGCTTCGCCATGGACATGGTGCTCGAGCCCACGCCCGAGCACGTCCGGCGCGCCGAGGCCATCCAGGCGCAGTGGGGAGCGGTCGGCATCAAGGTCGAACTCAAGCCGATGGAGCTGGCCAAGGGCGTGCAGGCCTTCTTCCGCGGCAAGGAAGTGATGGCCGCCAACTATCGCTGGACCGGGCGGCCCGATCCCGACCAGTCCGTTCGCGGGATGTTCCACTCCACCGGTTTTTACAATCCGGGCGGGCTCAAGGTCGCGCGCGTGGAGGAGCTGATGGATCAGGGCAAGGCGACCTACAAGCAGGACGAGCGTCGACGCGTCTACCAGCAGATCGGCGAGGTCGTGCAGCAGGAGGCGATGGACATCGCCATCTACTTCGCGAGCTCGCTCGAGGCGATGAGCGTGAGCGTGCAGGGCTACCAGCAGAACTTCCTGGGCAAGCCGATGTTCCGCGGGGTGTGGCTGCAGGGCAAGTAGGCGCCGCACGACGGTATGGGCCGCTTCCTCCGCCGCCGGCTGCTGGCGGTGGTGCCGCTGCTGCTGCTCGTCACCTCCATGGTGTTCTCGCTGATCCTGCTGCTGCCCGGCGACCCCGCGGTGGCGCTGGTCGGCATGGAGGACGCGAGCGAGGAGAAGCTCGCGGCCATCCGCGAGCGCATGGGGCTGAATCGCCCGCTCGTCGTGCAGTACGTGAGCTGGCTGGCGCGGCTCGCGCATGGTGACCTCGGCGTCTCGCTCCGCACGGGCCAGCCGGTGACCGAGGCGATTCGCGAGCGCGCGCCGATCACGCTCGGCCTGGCACTGACCGCGACCGGGTTCGGCCTGCTGGCCGGCGTCCCTCTCGCGATCGTGGCGGCGCGACGGCGCGGCGGCCTGGTCGACGCGGCGGCCAGCGGGCTCGCCGCGTTCGGGGTGGCGGTGCCGAACTTCTGGCTCGGCTCCATGCTGGTCCTGGTGCTGGCTCTCCACCTGCGCTGGCTGCCCGCCACCGGCTACGTGAGCCCGTTCGAGTCGGCGGGCGACGCCTTCCGGCACATGCTGCTGCCCACGCTGACCCTGGGCGCCTCCGCGGTGGCGGAGGTGACGCGCCAGCTCCGCTCCTCGCTCGGCGAGGTGCTGGCCGCGGACTACGTCAAGACCGCGCGCGCCAAGGGCCTCGCCGAGGGGCGGGTGGTGGCCAAGCACGCGCTGCGTCCGGCGCTGATCCCGGTGATCACGGTGGCCGGTCTCACGATCTCCCGCCTGGTCAGCAACACGGTGGTGGTCGAGTCGATCTTCGCGCTGCCCGGCCTCGGGCGGCTCAATCTCGAGTCGGTGCTGAACCGCGACTTCCCGATGCTGCAGGGCGCGGTCCTGGTCACGGTGCTCGCCGTGATCGCGGTCAACGTCCTCTCGGACCTGCTCTACGGGCTGGTCGACCCGCGCATCCGCTATGGCTGAGACGCGACTGGCGCTGCGGCGGTTCGTGCGGCGGCGCATGGCGCTCACCGGCACGGTCTACCTGGGGCTCCTGATCCTGGCCGCGCTGCTCGCGCCGGTGATCGCGCCTTACGAGCCGCTCAAGCAGGACCTGGTCCACATGCTGGCCGGCCCGTCGCTCGCCCACCCGCTCGGCACCGACGACCTGGGGCGCGACGTGCTCACGCGGCTACTCTACGGGGCGCGGCTCTCCCTGGGCGCCGCGTGCCTCGCGGTCGCGATCGCCACCGTCGCCGGCGTGCCGATCGGCCTCGTGGCCGGCTATCTGGGTGGCGCGATCGACGACGCGCTCATGCGGGTGATCGACGCACTCCAGGCCTTCCCGGCGCTGATCCTGGCCATGGCCATCGCGGCCGCGCTCGGCCCCGGGCTCTTCAACGTCATGGTGGCGGTCGGCGTCGTGTACACGCCGCGCTTCGCGCGGCTCGTTCGCGGGCAGGTGCTCTCGCTGCGCGAGGAGCCGTTCGTGGAGAGCGCGCGCGCGGCGGGCGCCTCGCACGCCCGGGTGCTCGCCCGGCACGTGCTGCCCAACGTGGTGGCGCCGGTGGTGGTCCAGATCTCGATCGGGGTCGCCTTCGCGCTGCTCGCGGAGACCGCGCTGTCGTTCCTCGGGGTGGGGATCAAGCCGCCCGAGCCCTCGTGGGGCACCGACGTGGGCCGCGGCTATCGCTTTATGCGGCTCGCCCCCTGGCTCGTCTTCATGCCGGGCACCGCCATCTTCCTCACCGCGCTCGCGTTCAACCTGATGGGCGACGGCATCCGCGACGCGTTCGACCCGCGCCTGAGCCGCGAGGCGTAGCGGCCCGCCGCGCTCCGGATCGTCTCAGGCCGCCGCGCCGCGACGGAGATGGCGCGCGCCGATCAGCAGCAGGGCCCCGGCCAGCCAGGCCAGCGCGCCGTCGAGCAGGAAGGCGCCGGGCAGGCTGAGAGCGGCGAGCCCGCCGCTGGCCAGCGGGCTCGCCGCGGTGCCGATCTGCACGCTCAGCGCGAGCCAGCCGAAGGCCGCGCCGCGCCGCTCGCTCGGGACGAGCGTGCCTCCGATCGAATAGGCGAGCGTCAACGCCCCGCCGAGACAGAGCCCGGTGAGGCACCGCAGGACCATCAGGCTCTGCCATCCCCCCGCCAAGGCCATCAGCGCGCAGGGAGCCCCGCCGGCGAGCAGGCCGACCAGGAGCAGGCGCTCGGGGGGCCACCGCTGAGCGAGCCGGCCCGCGAGCAAGGCCGAGCCGGTCGCGCAGACGGCGGCGAGCGAGATGATCTCGCCCGCCGTCGCCGCGATGCGGGTCACGTCGGGTAGGCTCGCGACCTTCAGCGGGACCAGCAGCGAGAGGCCGCGATCGATGAACTGGCCGACGAAGAGCAGGGCCAGCACCAGGGGGAACCCGCGCGAGGTCCAGACCTGACGCAGCGTGAAGCCGGTCTCCTCGGTGGCGGCGACCGGGCCGCTGGGCCCGAGAGGCCGGCTCTCCGTGAACAGCAGCAGGAGGCCGACGAGGGCCAGCGCGCACATGCCGGCGGTGACGAAGAAGGCGTAGCGCAGCCCGAAGTGGGAGGCGACGTAGCCGCCGGCGGCGGGGCCGATCGCCACGCTCAGGAGCTGCGCGCCCTGCACGCGCCCGATCGCCACCGGCACCTTCTCCTTCGGGCAGGACACGCTGGCGAGGGCCATCGCGAAGACCGAGAAGCCCGCGATGACGCCCTGGAGCACGCGCAGGACCAGGAGCTGCGTGACCGAGGTCACGAGCCCCATGGCGGCCACGATGATCACGAAGCCGGCGAGCGAGCGGACCATCATCATCTTGCGGCCCACCCGATCGGCGAAGCTGCCCCAGAGCGGGCCCAGGAGGCCGGAGACCGCGGGCGTCACCGCGGTGAGCAGGCCGGACCACAGGGCCACCCGGGTGGGCTCGGTGACTCCCAGCTCGATCACGTAGAGCGGCAGGAACGGCGAGAAGAACTGGAAGCCGACGAAGGCGATGAACACGACGAGAGCCAGGGCCCAGACGTTGCGCTCCCAGCTCTCGAATGTGAGACGCCGTCTCGGGCCGCCGGTCGTCACGCCACCCGGAGCCTACTACGGCTTCACACGGTGCGCATGACTTACGGGGTCGCGTGGCGGTCGCCGGTCCGCTACCGCGCGTACCGGTAGGCGGCGGCCTCCGTCGCGATCTTGCCCGCGTCCATCCGGTTGATCTCGTCGATGAGCTCGTTGGTGATCAGATCCGCGGTCGGCACCTTCTGGGTGATCACGCCCCACTTCACCAGGAAGTCGACGTAGTCGCGGTAGTTCACCTCCGAGCTCTCGCCCCAGCGCTTGACGCCGGCCGGCTCGAGCTTGTAGTGCGGCATGCGCGCCTCGAGGACCTTGATGTCCTCGCGGACCGCAGTGGCCTCGTCCTTCCCGGTGGGCTTGGTCTGCGGGAAGACCTCGTACACGATGCGCACCGCCGCCCCCGGGTTGGCGATCGTGAAGATCGTGCCCTTGGCGTAGGCCCGGGCCAGGCCGATCAGCTCCTTCTGGCGCGTCCGCAAGGTTTCCTCGGAGGCGAGGAAGCCGTTGCCGGGGAAGCGCTCGATGTCGCGCCGGTCGAGGTAGCGGACGCGCACGCCCGCGTTCTCGACCATCGCGTACTGGGTGTCGAACTGGCTCAGGGCGTCCACCTGGCGATTGCGGACCATGGCCGCGGTCTGGGCGCCCTCGCCGGCGACCACGATCTGCACGTCGCGCACGGGATCGAGGCCGGCCGCCGCGACCTGGGCCCGCGCCACCACCACCCCGGCCGAGGCGAGGCTGGTGACGCCGATGAGCTTGCCGCGCAGCTCGGCCGGGCTCTGGACCGGGCTGTCCGCGGGCACCGCGATGCCGTAGCCATTGGTCTGGTAGGCGGTGTAGTAGATCTTGGCCTTCACGCCCTGCGGCCGGCCGTTGGCGAGCGGCTCCACGCTGGGCAGCGAGATCGGCACATCGCCGGTGGCCACCGCCTTCACGCAGTCGGTGGAGCCGGGTAGCGGGACGATCTCGACCTCGAGCCCCTCCTGCTTGAACCAGCCCATCTTCATCGCCACCGCGAAGGGCGAGCCCACCCCCATGCTGATGGTGCGCGCGCAGATCGCGACGCGCAGCTTGGTGGTCTGGGCGGTCGCGGCGGCGGGCGCGAGCATGACGAGCAGGGCGAGGACCAGGGCGGCTTTGCGCATGGGTCGGAGGTCTCCTATCGGTTCAGGTCGCTAGTCCGAAGAGGGACGACATCCGCGTCGCGTCGTGCATGGCGGTCATCGTCTCGTCGGAGGGCCGGCGCTCGAAGCGGCTGGCCGCATCGAGGACGCGCGGGAGCAGGGCGAGGTCACCCGCGGTGTTGAGAAAGATGCCGGGGCGGCCCAGCACCCAGTGGACCGCCCGGTCGATGTCCTCCTGGCGCTCGAGCGGCTGGTACCAGGTGGCGTGGCTCCGGTCGGCGGCGGCCCACGGTCCGCGGGCGATGCTCTTGATCGTCTGCACCGCCACGTTGCGCTCGCGGCAGATCGCGGTGACCTCCTCGAAGGCCTCACGGTAGCGCTCGTTCCGGGCCATGAAGAAGTTGTAGGGCAGCAGGATCGAGTCGAAGTCGAAGCGGGCGAGGCTGCGCCGGTGCATCGCCGCGATGGTCCAGCCGTGCCCGGTGACGCCGATGGCACGCGCGAGCCCCTGCCGCCGGGCCTCCACCAGCGCTTCCAGCGCGCCGTCGGGGCCCATCGCCTGGTCCCAGTCGTCGGGGTGACCGAGCGAGTGCATCTGGATCAGGTCCACCGAGTCCACCCGCAGGCGCTCCAGCGAGCGGTGCAGGTCCTCGCGCGCCTCCCGGGCCGAGCGCGAGCCGGTCTTGGTCGCGAGGAAGAAGTCCCGGCGGTGCCGGGCCATCCACGGCCCGATGCGCAGCTCGGAGTCGCCATAGCGCGCGGCGGTGTCGATGTGGTTGACCCCGTGGCGTAGCAGCACCTCGAGCGCTCGGTCCGCCTCGTCCTGGGACGCGCGGGCCAGCGCGGCCGCGCCGAAGAGAGTGACGGTGGACTGATGCCCGGTGCGTCCGAACGGTCGTCGCTCGATCATGATCTTGCCTCCTCCCGGGTCTGGGCCGGCCAGCGCCCGGTAGCCCGCAAGAGCTCGAACACTCGCGCGGAGGTGACCGGGGGGCGGTCGATCTCCACCCCGTAGTCGGCGAGCGCGTCCTCGACCGCGTTGGCCACCGCGGCCGCCGGCGAGATCACGCCGCTCTCGCCCACGCCCTTGATGCCGAGCGGGTTGATCGCCGACGGGAAGTCGAGGTGCACGACCGCGAGCGGTGGCATCTCGTCGGCGCGCGGCATCGGGTAGTCCATCAGGGTGCCGGTGAGGAGTTGGCCCGCGTCGTCGTAGATCACGGCCTCGCCGAGCGCGCTGCCGAGGCCCTGGGCGATGCCGCCGTGGAGCTGCCCCTCCACGATCACCGGATTGATGGGCCGCCCGCAGTCGTGCATGGCGGCCAGCGTGAGCAGGGAGATCGCGCACGCCTCCAGATCCACCTCCACCACGACACCCTGCACGCCGAAGGCCCACGTCACCGTGTCGGGGTAGAAGAAGGCGCACGCGCTGAGCCCCGGCCCGCCCGCCTCCGCCACCGCCCGGCTGCGCACCGCGGCGCGCGCCACCTGGCCCAGCGCCACCCGCTTGCTCGGCACCCCGCGGACGTGGACGTGGCCGTCGGCCAGCACGACATCCGCCGGCGCGCACTCGAAGAGCTCGGCGCCGACGAGCCGCGCCTTCTGCGCGACCTGGGCGGCGGAGCGCTGCACCGCGGGCCCTCCGACCGCGGCCACCCGGCTCGCGATGGTGCCCATGCCGTAGCCCACCAGGCTGGTGTCGCCGCCCACCACCACCACCGACTCGAGTGGGACCGCGAGCTCATCGGCCGCGATCTGAGCGAGGGTCGTCTCGTGGCCCTGGCCCTGCGCGCACACGCCCAGGTGCACGAACACGGTGCCGTTTGGATCCACGCGGATGTCGGCGCCCTCGAAGGGCCCGATCCCGGTGCCTTCGACGTAGGCGCAGAGGCCGATGCCGATGGGCCGCGGGCCGCCGCGGCGCGCGGCCTGCCGGGCGCGCCAGCCCGGGTAGTCGAGCGTCTCGAGCAGGCGGTCGAAGGCGGCCGGGTAGTCGGCCGGATCGTAGGTGATCGGCGCCCCGTCGCGATAGGTGAGTCCGGTGGAGCTCGGCATCTCGTCGGGGCGGATCAGGTTGCGCCGGCGCAGCTCGGCCGGATCCATGCCGATCCGCCGCGCCGCGCGGTCGAGCAGCCGGTCCAGCACGAAGGCGGCCTCGGGGCGGCCGGCGCCGCGATAGGCGGCCGCGAACGTCTTGTGGGTCAGCACGTTGCGCCCCGCGCCGCGGTAGTGCGGCACGCGGTACGGTCCGGGCAGGTGATTGATCGTGTTGAGCGTAATGGCCTCGCCGAGGGTGGGCGCGGCGCCGTGGTCGCGCGTGAACTTGGTCTCGATCCCCACGATTCGGCCGTCGCGCTCGAGCCCGATTCGCGCCTCGTGGACCTGGTCGCGATCGCCCGCGGCGGTGAGGCAGTGCTCGCGGCGCGTCTCCGTCCACTTCACCGGGCGGCCGAGGCGCCGGGCCACGGTGGGTACCAGGATCTCCTCCGGATAGACGTGGCCCTTGACGCCGAAGCCGCCCCCGACGTCGGGCACGAGCACCCGGATGCGCTCCTCGGGCAGGCCCAAGACGGGGGCGATGCCGCTGCGCACCGCGAATGGCACCTGGGTCGACGTCCACACGGTGAGGCCGCCCCCGATCGGATCGGGCGCGGCCAGGACCCCGCGTGTCTCGAGCGGCATCCCGGCCACGCGCGGGTACGCGAGGCGCGCGGAGACGACGACGGCGGCGCCGGCCAGCACCCCCGCGGGATCGCCCTTGCTGCTGGTGGTGACACCGGCCAGGTTGTCGGGCCATTCCTCGTTGACGCGCGGCGCACCGGGGGCGGTGGCCGCCTCGGGGGAGAGCGCGGCGGGCAGCGGCTCGTAGTCGACGATGACGCGCTCGGCTCCGTCGGCGGCCGCATATGGGTCGCTCGCCACCACCACCGCCACCGCCTCGCCGACGTGACGCACGCGGCCGCCCGCCATCACCGGATGGATGTATCGCCGGCCGGCCGGCTCCGGGACGAGCGGCGGCACGGTGGCCGTCGCCAGCTCCGGCAGATCGTCGAGCGTCCACACCACGAGCACGCCGGACAGCGCGCGAGCGGCCCCGACGTCGATGCGCAGCACTCGGGCGTGGGCGTGCAGGCTGCGCACGACCGCGAGATGGAGCAGCCCCTCCACCCGCACGTCGTCGAGGTAGCGGCCGTGGCCGGCCACGAAGCGGCCGTCTTCCTTGCGCTTCGGGGAGGCGCCGACGAGCATCGGGACGGGAGTCGGGAGCGCGGACTAGCCGCGGGAACCCGCGGGGCGGAGGTGCTCGTCGCGGCGGGACTGGAGATCGCCGTCCGTGTACGTCATGAGCTCGGGCTTGGCCTTGCCGAGCATCACCTGAAGATACGCGGGCTCGAGGCCCACGTTGGTGAAGCCGTGGATGACGTTCGCCGGACAGGAGACGCAGTCCCACGGCCCGAGCACCGTCTCCGCGCGATGACCGGCGCCGTCCTCGATGAACACCAGCACCTTGCCCTCGAGGATGAAGAAGACCTCCTCGACCTCGTGGGTGTGCGGGGCGTTGCCCTGACCGGGAGGGATGAACATGACCGAGAGCGTGAAGTGCTGGGCCGGGATGACGGACGGGTCGGCCTTGCCAGAAGCGCCCGAGCCGATGAAGCGGTGTTGCGCGCGCTTGAAGCCCTCCACGCGCGCGTCGGCGAAGGCGTCCCAGTCGGCGCGCCGGTCGGTGAAGCGGGCCACGTGCGTGGCGAGCAGCTCGTTGAGGGACTGCGCGGTCTGGGTCATGTCGGTCTCCTCCCGAGAGCCCCAGTCTAGTCGCTCCCCCTCGAGGCCGCAAGGCGCGACGTGGCCACCCGCGGCCGGGGCGCGTCTTGATTCGGCGCGGCCTATCCGCTACGATCCGCGCTGCGACGGCTTCTCGGCACGAGGCCACGCCAGGAGGGTCATCCATCATGGGCAAGATCGTCTTCGCGGGCGCGATGTCCCACGTGCTCGACCCCGACTACTACCAGCGCGCCTGCGGCGACGAGGGCCGGCAGAAGGTGACCGCGTGCATGACCGAGATCGCCCGGATGGGCGAGCGCTTCTCGGCGACGCGTGCGGACGCCCTCATCGTGGTGGCCGACGATCACCTGAACGCGTTCTCGTTCAACGCGGTCCCCGCCCTCTGCGTGCGCATCGGCCGCACCGTGCAGCGCATGAAGCAGGATCACGCCGAGGCGTTCGACGCGGTGCTCGAGCACATGCCCGACCGCTATCCGCTGCACGAGGACCTGGCCAACCAGATCCTCGAGAAGGGGCTCGGATCCGGGTTCGACCTTGCCATGTCCTGGGAAGCGCCGGTGGACCACGCCTTCCTCAGCCCCGTGAACACGATGCACGGCACGCGTCCGATCCCGCCGCTGGTGCCGATCTGGGTGAATTGCTTCGTGGCCCCGCAGCCGACCCCGAAGCGCTGCTTCGACTTCGGCCGCCACATCGCCCGGGTGGTCGCCGATGGACCGTGGAACGTCGGCCTCATCGCGACCGGCGGCCTCTCGCACTTCCCGGAGCTGTCGCTGCCGCGGGTGGGTGACACCGACACCGTCTTCGACCGGAAGCTGATCCACTGGATGGAGCGCGGCGACCACGAGCCGCTGCAGGAGCTGACGGCGGGCGAGCTCCACAAGACCGGCGAGCACGAGTTCCTGAACTGGATGGTGCTGCTGGGGGCGGTGTCGCCGGCCCGCGCGCAGGTGCGCTACTTCGGCGAGCTCCGCCGGATCAACCTGGCCGCGGTCGAGTGGAGCCTCGCATGAGCCGCTACGAGGTCAACAGCCTGCTCTACCGGCTCAAGAAGGATCCAGAGTTCCGCGCCCGCTTCGACCGGGAGCCGCGCGCGGCGCTGGCCGACGCCGACCTGACCGAAGCGGAGCGCGACGCCTTCGTGGCCCACGACATGCGGAAGATCAACGAGCTGGGCGGCTATCTGCACCTCGTGATGTCGATTCCGGGCCTGGCGGCCCACTAGGCGCGTCGCCATGAAGCTCGTCCGATACGGGCGCGCCGGCGCCGAGCGCCCGGGTCTCATCGACGAAGACGGCCGGTTGCGGGACCTCTCGCGCGTGGTCGCCGACATCACCCCCGAGATGCTCTCGCCCGCCGGGCTCAAGCGGCTGCGCGCGGTGAAGCCCGAGCGCCTGCCCGCGGTGAAGGGCGCGCCGCGGCTCGGCTGCCCGCTGCAGGGTATCGGCAAGATCGTGTGCATCGGGCTGAACTACACCGACCACGCCGAGGAAGTCTCGATGCCGCTGCCGAAGGAGCCCACCATCTTCATCAAGGCCAACAGCGCGATCAGCGGCCCCGACGATCCGATCGCGCGGCCGCCCGGCGCACGGAAGCTCGACTACGAGGTCGAGCTGGTGGCGGTGATGGGCCGGCTGGCGCGGGGCGTGGACGAGGCTCGCGCGCTCGGCCACGTGGCCGCGTATTGCCTGATGAACGACGTCTCCGAGCGCGAGTTCCAGATGGAGCACGGCGGCGGCACCACCAAGGGCAAGAGCTGCGACACGTTCGCGCCGATCGGGCCGTGGCTCGTCACCGCCGATGAGATTCCGGACCCGCAGGCCCTCGGCCTGTGGACGACGGTCAACGGCGAGCGGCGCCAGCAGGGCAGCGCCCGCGACATGGTGTTCACGGTGCGGGCGCTGATCGCCTACGTGAGCCGGTTCATGACGCTCCAGCCCGGCGATCTGCTGTCGACCGGCACGCCGGCCGGGGTGGGGCACGGCGCGAAGCCTCCCCGCTATCTCGAGCCCGGCGACACGGTCGAGCAGGGGATCGACGGCCTCGGCCGGCAGCGGCATCGGGTGGTGCAGCGCCGGGTGTGATCCTCATCGAGCACGGCACCATCATCACGGTGGACGCCGAGCGCCGTCTCCTCGCCGACGGCTCCGTCCTGGTGGACGGCGGGGAGATCGTCCAGGTGGGCCCCGCCCGCAACGTGCGCCCTCCCCGTGTGCCCGATCGCGTGATCGACGCCCGCAACCTGGTGGTGGCGCCCGGCTTCGTCGATACGCACGTCCACCTCTCCGAGCACCTCAACCGCGGTCTCCTGCTCGACGACATCCCGGTGGACCGCTACCTGCCCGACTGGCTGATCCCGCTCTACTCGGTCATGACCGCGGAGGACGAGGAGCACGCGGCCCTCCTGGCCGGCATCGAGATGATCCGCACCGGCACCACCACGTTCTGCGAGGCGGGTACGCTCTTCGACGTGTCCGCGGTGGCCGGGGCGGTCGACCGGCTCGGCATGCGCGCGATCCTCGGGCGCTGGACCTGGGATCTCGAGTCGGGGCCGGACCGCATGCGGCAGACCACCGCGGAGGCGCTGCGCGCGAACGAGGCGATGCTCGAGACGATCAACCGTCGCTCAGGGCTCGTGCGCGCCTGGCCGCTGCTGCTCGGCTTCGGCACCTGCTCGGAGGAGCTGATCCGCGGGGCCAAGGCGCTCGCGGACCAGCACGGGGTCGGCTGGGGGATGATGCACCTGGCGTCGCATCCCTCGCGCCGCACGCGCGACCGCCTGCCCCTGGCCACCCTCGACGGCTGGGGCGTGCTTGGCCCGCGCACCAAGCTCTCGCACATGGTGTACCTGGACGACGCCGACATTTCCCTGCTCGCGCGCCGCTCAGTCAAGGTGAGCCACTGCCCCACCGCCGGGCTCAAGCACATCAAGGGGCTCGCGGCCCACGCGCGGGTGCCCGAGATGATCGCGGGCGGCGTCTGCGTCTCGCTGGGCGGCGACAGCGGCAACGGCTCCAATCACTTCGACATGCTGCGGATGATGTACCTCGTCGCCAGCATCTACAAGGATGCGCGGCTCGACGTCGGCGTGATGCCGCCCGAGACCGTGCTGGAGATGGCGACGCGGCGCGGGGCGGAGTCGCTGCTGATGGAGCGGGAGATCGGCTCGATCGAGCCAGGCAAGCGCGCCGACCTGGTGCTCTACGATCGCGACGTCCCCGAGTGGCGGCCGCTGCTGAATCCGCTCAACAACCTGATCTACGCCGCCACCGGATCGAGCGTGCGCAGCGTGATGATCGACGGGCGGATGGTCCTCGACGAGGGACGGATCACCACCGTGGACGAGCGGGCGGTGTACGCGCGCGTCGAGACACTCGCGCGGGAGCAGGTGCGACGTGCTGGATTGACGATCGAGAGCAAGTGGCCGTGGCTCCCGTGACCGGAGCCGCGGCCACCCGGGACCGAGCCGCTACAGGACGAAGCCGCGGAAGCCCTTGCGGGCGAGCGCGTCGCGGGCCGACTCGGCCTGCTCGCGCGACGTGTACCCGCCGATCCGCACCACCCACGGCACCGCCGAGGACTCCACCCGGCGGACGGCGGCCCGATAGCCGTCGCGCTTGACGCGCTCGGCGAGCCGGTCCGCCTGCTTGACATTCTTGAAGGCGGCGATCTGCACCTCGAACGTCCGCTTCGGCGTCGTGACCGTCGCCGCGGGCTTGTCGGGCTTGGCGCTCTTCGCGGCCACCGGGGTGGGCACGGACGCGGACGCAGCGGGCCGCGCGGGCGTCTTGGGCGGCGCGACCTGCGGCGGGGAGACGGGAGACGACGAGTCGACGAGCGCCGAAGCCAGCGGCGGCGCGGGGCTCGGGGTCGCGGGCGGAGTGGCCACCGGCTCGCCGGCGGGGGCGGCGCCCGACGGCTTCGTGGTCACGGTAGCGATTACCGACTCGGGTGTGGCTTCTCGCTTGGCGTGCTGACTCGGCGTGCCGACCTCGTACCAGCCGAGCCAGTGCGGGATCGCGAAGACGAGGACGAACGTGACGGCGGCGGCGACGACCCCGATCCAGATGCCGCGGAACGCCGAGTCGCGGGGCGCTTCCATCTCCTCGTCGAGGTCGTCCTCGAGCCACGAAGGCTCCTCGAGCGTCGGGAATTCCTTCTGCGCGTCGCGCCGGTCGGCGAGCGCGTGTGATGACTCGCCGTCGCGCGGAACGTCGTGTTCCGGTCGCGTTTCGTGATCGGTCAGCATGTCTTCCTCTTAGCATGGCCCCCACCACGCTCCGGCAAGAATAAGCACCGCGCGGCTCCTGGTGACGCTGCGCGGCACTCTTTCGTTCTCCTGGCCCGAGCGTATTGACTCCTAGCGCGTGCAGACGTAGCGTTCACCCGCGCCGATGTCATTGCGGTGACTGGCTTTTCCGAGGAGACATGCCGTGGAGACCAACGGTCATCAGAGCCCCGAGCGGATCCGAGCCCGTCTGAATCACCTCATCGTGGACGCCGACGTACATTGGCTCGAGTTCGGCCCGATGCTGAGGGAGGAGCCGCGCCGCATCGGCGGTGACGCAGCCGCCGAGGGATTTTTGTCCGTCGGGCGGCAGGTGGGCCAGTCGCCCGGCATGTCGGTGGCCGAGCGCCTCGGCGCCCCCGCCCCCGCTCGGGCCGGGAGCTAGCCGTGCGGCTCGAGGACCGGATTGCGCTGGTCACCGGCGGTGGGTCGGGGATCGGGCGGGCCATCGCGCTGCGCTTCGCCGAGGAAGGCGCTCGCGTGATCGTCAACGACGTGAAGCAGGAGCGGGCCCAGGCGACGGTGGACGCGATCGCGGCGCGCAGCGAGGCCCAGCGGGGCCGCGCGATCGCCGCGGACGTGGCCGATTCGGGGCAGGTGCGCCGGATGTTCGAGGAGATCGATCGCGAGCTCGGTGCGCTGGACATCCTCGTCAACAACGCGGGCATCGCCGAGACGGGGGCGGGGGATCGTGAGCGGCTCAAGGCGAAGGGGGAGGCGCGCATCGCGGAGCTGATGGCGGGCGGGCCGGTCACCACGCACTGGGACGTCACCGAGGAGATGTCCGACGAGGCGTGGCACCGGATGATCGGGGTGCATCTCAACGGCACCTTCTTCTGCACCCGCGAGGCGCTGCGCCTGATGGCCCGGCGCAACCGCGGCGTGATCATCAACATGTCGAGCGTTGCCGCGCTCATGGGGCTCGACGCCACGCCGCACTACAGCGCGGCCAAGGGCGGCATCCTCGCGTTCACGCGGGCGCTGGCGCGCGAGGTGGCCTCGCGCGGGATCCGGGTCAACGCGATCTGCCCGGGCTACATCGACACGCCGATGACGCAGCCGATCTCGCCCCTCGTGCAGCGGGTGATCCTGAGCCGCACGCCGATGAGCCGCATGGGCACCCCCGAGGAGATCGCCGCCACCGCGCTGTTCCTGGCCTCCGACGACGGCTCCTACTTCACCGGCCAGTGGCTCTCCCCCAACGGCGGCCTCCACATCGGCTAGGCCGGGGTCAGGTCTTACAATCCGACATTTTCTCGGGGGGCTGCCAACATGTTGCGCTCGGAAATGTCGGAATGTAAGACCTGACCCCGGCCTAAGCGCGGGGGATGGCGGCGCGGGCGAGGGCGTCGGCGCGGTCGTTCATGGGATGGCCGCTGTGGCCGGCGACCTTGTGCCAGGTGACGTCGTGCTGCTCGACCAGCGCGATCAGGGCCTCCCAGAGATCACGGTTCTCCACCGGCTTCTTCTGGGAGTTGAGCCAGCCGTTCTTCCGCCACCGTTCGTACCACCGGTCCCGGAAGCAATTGATCACGTACGCGCTGTCGCTGTGAATCGCGACCTGCCGCCGGCCGGCGAGCGCGCGCAGCCCCTGGATCGGGGCGGTGAGCTCCATGCGCTGGTTGGTGGTGGGATTCTCGCCGCCGGAGAGCTCGGTCTCCCGCCCGTCCTCGATCAGGATGGCGCCCCAGCCGCCGGGCCCGGGGTTCCCCGAGCACGCGCCGTCCGTGTACATGGTCACGGGGGATTGCGCGGGCATTGACGTTTCGGGCTACTCACCCAGCCCTCACCCCGCAGGGAGAGGGAGCTCGGGATCAGGAGGGCCAGTAGAGGTAGCGGCCGCAGGACTCGCAGGGGATCAGCGAGGACTGCGCGCGGAGCTCCTGCAGGCGCTGGGGCGTGATCGTCATCCGGCAGGCGCCGCAGAAGTTCGGCTTGGCCACCGGCACCAGGGCCAGACCCGCGCGGGCGCGCAGGATCCGGTCGTAGTCGGCCAGGATGTTGCCGGGGAGCTTGGCGGCCAGCTCCTTGCGCTCGGTGCGGACCGCGGCCAGGTCCACCTCGATCCCGCGCAGCTGCTCCTTGAGCGTGGCCTCGTCGCTGCGCCCCTGGGTCTCGCGCTGCTTGAACCGGGATTCCGCCTCGCGGATGTCTCCGGTCAGTCGCTCCTGCGACTCCATGAGGACCAGGACCTCCTCCTCCATCCGGGCCTTCTCCTGCTTGATGTCCTCGATCTCGATCAGGACGGCGGAGTATTCCTTGTTGGTCTTGACCTCGTAGAGGCGGGCCTCGTTCTTGACGCGCTTGGCCTGGACGACCTCGAGATCCTTCTCCTTGGCGCGCTGGTCCTTCCGGGCGGCATCGAGGCGGGTCTTGGCCTGCTCGACCTGCTTCTTGGCTTCTTCGACGGCGGCGTGGATGGCGGCGATCTCCTTCGGAAGCCGCGCGGCGTCCGCCTCCAGCGCGGCGATGCGCGTGTCGATCGCCTGCAGATTGATCAGGGTCTGGAGCTGTTGGTCCATCTGCTCATGTCCGCTCGGCTCGCCTTCGGCTGCACCTCGCCATGCAACTGCGCCATCCAGCCCTGTGACTGCTTGGCGCTGCTTTTGGTGGGCCCACTTGGACTCGAACCAAGACCGGACCGGTTATGAGCCGGGGGCTCTGCCAATTGAGCTATGGGCCCGGCGGTCATCATACCACCGCGGCCGCGGCTCACGATTCCAGGAAGCTCCGAAGCTTCTTGGAGCGTGAGGGATGCCGCAGCTTCCGCAGCGCCTTGGCCTCGATCTGGCGGATGCGCTCGCGGGTGACCGCGAAGTCCTGGCCCACCTCCTCCAGCGTGTGCTCGCATCCGTCGGAGAGGCCGAAGCGCAGGCGCAGAACCTTTTCTTCGCGGGGCGTCAGCGAGTTGAGGACCTTGTTGGTCTGCTCCCGCAGCGAGAGCCCGATCATGCTCTCCACCGGCGAGCCCACCTGCTTGTCCTCGATGAAATCGCCCAGGTGGCTGTCCTCCTCCTCGCCGATGGGCGTCTCGAGCGAGATGGGCTCCTGGGCGATCTTGAGGACCTTCCGGACCTTGTCGACCGGGACTTCCATCTTGATCGCGATCTCTTCCGGGGTGGGCTCGCGGCCCAGCTCCTGGACCAGCTGTCGGGAAGTCCGGATGAGCTTGTTGATGGTCTCGATCATGTGTACCGGGATCCGGATGGTGCGGGCCTGGTCCGCGATGGCGCGCGTGATCGCCTGCCGGATCCACCAGGTGGCGTAGGTCGAGAACTTGTAGCCGCGACGGTACTCGAACTTGTCGACGGCCTTCATCAGGCCGATGTTGCCTTCCTGGATCAGGTCGAGGAACTGCAGGCCCCGGTTCGTGTACTTCTTGGCGATCGAGATGACGAGCCGCAGGTTGGCCTCGACCATCTCCTTCTTGGCCCGCGCCGCCTTGGCCTCGCCCTGCTTGATGATCTTGACGATGTTCTTGAGCTCTTCCGCCCGGGCGTCGGCCAACTCCTCGGCCCGCTTGATCTTCTGCTGGGCCACCCACACCAGCCGATCCTTGATCTGGGGATACTTGGCGGCCGCCTTCTGGTAGAGATCGCGGTCGCCATCGTCGCGATCGTCGTCGGCCAGCGAGGAGAGGAAGGCGTCCACCGCGGTCGGGGCGGGCCGGCGGCCGTCGGACCAGAGCGCGATCTCGCGCTCCGCCCGATGGATCTTCTCGACGAGCTTCTTGAGATCGGCGCCCCACATATCGAGGAGGGACTGCTGGAGGTTGAGGCCGCGGAGGATCGCGAGGACCTTGCTCTTCTTGGCTTCGGCTTGCGTCTCGATGCGCTTCCAGGCCGGCTCGGTCTTGCCTCGCTTCCGCCCGCCGGCCTTGGCCTTGAGCCGTCGCCACTGGTGCGTGAGTCGCTCCCGCTCGCGCAGCAGCCGGTCCACGTTGCCGAGCTCGCGGATCACCGAGCGGCGGAGGGCCTCCTCCTTCTCCTCGGTCGACTCCTCTTCGGGAAAGTCGACCACGTCCTTGATCGGGGCCTCGTTGCGCCGCAGCTCGTCGCGCAGGGCGCGGATCTTCTCGACCGCGAGGCTGGTGGAGAGGATGGCGGCGGTCGCCTCGTCCTTGCCTTCCTCGATGCGCTTGGCCAGCGTGATCTCGCCCTCGCGGGTCAGCAGCGCGACCTTGCCCATCTCGCGCAGGTAGAGTCGGACGGGATCCTCGGTGCGCCCGACGGGACCGGGCGTCAGATCGATGCGCCGGGGCTCCGGCTCCTCGTCGTCCGGCTCGGGATCCGCGGCCTGGGAGGCCATCTCCGATGGCAGTCGTGCCGCCTTGGTCGAGTCCACGAGCTCGATGTCCATCGAGCCGAACATCAGCATGATGTCATCGAGCTGGTCGAGCGTGACGAGATCGGAAGGCAGGGCGTCGTTCACCTCGTCGTAGGTGAGGAAGCCCTTCTGCTTGCCCTTCGCGATGAGCTTGTCCAGCTCCTCGATCTTCGGTTCGTCCGCCGTCTTCGACTCGTTCGCCATGCGTCGCGGTTCTCCTGGTGGGGGGTTAGGGTGTTCCTGCCTGGCGCTGGGGGTCCGTCGGTCCGTGACTCGACAGCCCCGGGCGCGCCAGGGCCAGCTCCCTGACGGCCTCCGCCTCCCGTTGCAGATCACGCTGCAGCGCCCGGAGCTCGTCTTCGAGCGCGGGCAGCGCCGGGTCGCCACTGGCCTGGGCCTCGATGATGGCCCGCGTCACCTGGCGTACCCGGTGTTTACGATGCCGGATATGGTACCGCCTCTTTAGCTCTGCGACGTGACTATGTGTATCGCCCCACTTGCGCTCCTCGACTAGGAGGGCCGCGAGCAGCCCCCGCTCCCGGTCCCCCGGCATCTCGGCCATGAGCGCCTCGGGCGCCCCGTCCGGGGCGCGACGCAGGGCGGCCAGGACCAGCCGCAGTCCCTGGTGGGACACGTCCTCCTCCTCGAGGAGCGGGAGGAGCTCGGATCGGGCAAGGTCGACCTGCAAGAGCAGGGCCACGAGATCGCGCTCGAAAGGAACCGGTGGCGGCCAGGAATCACCCGATGCGGCGTCACGGGTCGTGTCGCCGACCTGTTCGGGCTTCCGCCCCCGCGCCCGGGCCCCCTGCAACTGCTGCGCCTCGATCCAGAGCTGGGTGGAGTCCACACCGAGCCGACGAGCGGCCTCGCGCGCCAGCGAGGTGGCCTCCTCGGCATTGGCCACCTTGGAGAGGATCAGGGCCACGCGCGCGTGGGCGTTGTTCCGGCCGCGCCCGGTGGTCAGGTCTTCATCGCCGAGGGCCTTCTCGAGCACGAACGACAGCAGCGGGCGCGCCGCCTCGAGCCGCGCGCTGAGCGCGGTGGCGCCCTCGGCGCGGAGGAGGCTGTCGGGATCGTGGCCCGCGGGGAGCAGCGCCACCCGGATCGGCAGGTGCCCGGCCTTCTCGAAGCCGCCGGTGCGCGAGACCGACCAGCCGAGGTTCTGCAGGTCCATCACGTCGTTCATCATCTCCTCGAGCCGGGTCGAGGCCTTCTGGCCCGCCGCGTCGGCGTCGAAGAGGGCGAGCACCTCGTCGGCGTAGCGGCGCAGCAGGCCGAGCTGGGCCACCGTGAACGCGGTGCCCAGCGCGGCCACCGTCTCGCCGAAGCCGTGCTGGTGCGCCATGAGGCAGTCGAGGTAGCCCTCGACGATGATGGCGCGGCTCCGCTCCCGGATCGCGGTCTTGGCCACATCGAGGGCGTAGAGCATGTGTCCCTTGACGTACAGCGCCGTCTCCGGCGAGTTGAGATACTTCGGCTCCTCGCCCGATAGCGCCCGGCCGCCGAAGGCCACCACGCGGCCCTGCACGTCGCGGATCGGGAACAGGAGCCGGCCCCGGAATCGATCGTAGAAGCCGGGGGCGTTCTGGCGGGGCAGGGCGAGGCCGGCCTGCACGAGCGCGTCCTCGCCGATGCCCTGCTTGGCCATCATGGAGAGCAGCGCGTTCCAGCTCTCCGGCGCGTAGCCCAGCCCGAAGCGCCGGGCCACCTCGGGATCGACGCCGCGCTGCTCGAGATACGCGCGAGCCTTCTCGCCGCCACGCTCCCAGAGCGACTGGGTGTAGAACTCGGCGGCCAGCGCCATCACGCGCCGCAGGGCCTCGAGCTTGTTCTCGACCTCGGGGGCGCGGCTGCCCACGTCGGGCAGCGTGACGCCGGCGCGGTCGGCCAAGGCGCGGACCGCTTCCGGGAAGGCCACGCGGTCCTGGCGCATCAGGAAGCTGAAGGCGTCGCCGCCTGCGCCGCAGCCGAAGCAATGGTAGATGTTGCGCTTCGGATTCACGGTGAAGGAGGGCGTCTTCTCGGTGTGGAAGGGGCAGAGGCCCTTCCAGTTCTCACCGGTCCGCTTGAGCTTCACGAACTGCCCGACGATCTCGACGATGTCGATCCGGGAGCGGATCTCGTCGAGCTGCTGCTGGGAGAAGCCGCCCGGCATGGGGTTATCCAGATGCGGGGGCCCAGGAATGGCCCCCGCACTCCCCCACACTGCGGTCTACCGGATGTGGTTTCATCCTTGCGACAGGGTCGCGACGGTGGCCCCGGCGCCGCCCTCGGAGGACGCCCCCGGGCGATGCTCGGCCACGAGCGGGTGGGAGCTCAGCACGTCCTCCACCGCGCGCCGGAGGGCCCCCGTGCCCTTGCCGTGGATGATGCGCACCGAGGTGAGCCCGGCCAGGAAGGCGTCGTCGAGGTATTTCTCGAGCAGATCGCGGGCCTCCGACGTGGTGCGCCCGATGAGGTGCAGCTCGATCGCGACACCGCTCTTGCCCGGCACCGCCACGGTGCTCCGGGCTCGCGAGCTCGTTCCCTGTCCAGTCACCATCCGGGGGGCAGCGTACACGACTCCCTCGCCACGCGCCAGCACACGGAGTGCCTGCGCCGGCACCTTCACGGTGATCGCGCCGGCCTGCACGGTGGCGGTCTCGCCGTCGAGGCTCACCACGTGGCCCTTGAGCCCCAGATGCGCGATCTCGACGCGGTCGCCCGCGGCGGGCGGGCCCGATGCGGGGGCGGCGGGCGCGGCGGAGCCCGCGGTCTCCTCGACCCGCTTCGCGGTCTCGACCAGACGCTTGCGCGAGCGCTCGAGCTCCGGGCGACTCTTCTCGGTGCGCTTGAGCCGATCCCACTCGTCGGTGACGTGGCGCCGCACCTCGGTGACGAGGCGCTGGGCCTCGGCTCGGGCGCGGGCCATCGTCTCGCGCGCGCTCGCCCGCGCGGCCTCCATCTCGGCCTGCGCACGCGCGAGCAGGCCGGCGCTCTCGGCCTCGCGCCGCGCGAGCAGCGCGTCGCGCTCGGCGTCCTTGCGGTCGCGGTCGTCGAGGCGGGCGAGCAGCTCCTGGAGCTGAAGGTGCTGGGTGGAGCGATGCGCGTGCGCCCGCTCGATCAGCGCGGGGGGCAAGCCCAGGCGGGCGCCGATGGAGAGCGCATAGCTCTGGCCCGGCCGGTCGTAGACGAGCCGGAAAGTGGGGGCGAGACGCTCCCGGTCGAACTCGACCGAGGCGTTGCGGGCCCGTGGATGGGTGGACGCGAAGCCTTTCAGCGGCTCGAGATGCGTGGAGGCCGCGACCATCGCGCCGCGCTCGGCCAGGGCCTCGAGCACCGCCTGGGCCAGCGCGGCCCCGTCGTCGGGGTCGGTACCCGCGCCCAGCTCGTCGAGCAACACGAGCGATCGGTCGTCCACGCGCTCGAGTACCTCCCGGAGCTGCTTGACGAAGGCGGAGAAGGTCGAGAGGTTCTCGGCCACGCTCTGGTCGTCGCCCACGATGGCGAAGAGCTGCGAGAACACGGCGATCCGGGCCCCGTCGCGCGCGGGTACGTGGCAGCCCGACTGCGCCATCAGCGAGAGGAGGCCCAGGGTCTTCAGCGCCACCGTCTTGCCGCCCGCGTTGGGGCCGGTGATCACGAGCAGGGGACGGTCCGCCCCGATCTCGATGTCCATCGGGATGACGGGATGTCCGCCCTCCGACTTCCACGCCTGGGCCAGGAGCAATGGGTTCAGCGCGCCGCGCAGGACGATGTCGCGCTCCTCGCCGACGGTGGGCTCGACCGCTGCCATCCGCTCGGCGAAGGCGCCGCGCGCGAAGATCAGGTCGAGCGCGCCGATGCCGGCCACGAGGGCGTCGAGATCCGGCAGCGCCTCGCGCACCGCGTCGGTGAGCGCGGCCAGGATTCGGACGATCTCGGCCTCCTCCTCGCGGGTGGCCTGCACCAGGTCGTTGTTGGCCTCCACCATCGCCTCCGGCTCGACGAAGAGCGTGGCCCCGCTCTGCGAGCGGTCGTGGACGATGCCGCGCAGGCGGCCCTTGGCCTCGGAGCGGATCGGCAGTACGTAGCGGCCGTGGCGGACGGTGACGTAGCGCTC
>Ga0335085_10002364_pt1 | contig 35502 bp, 32 predicted proteins | sample Lox_Sample_45_FD_206712 | JGI IMG/M metagenome (GOLD analysis project Ga0335085, IMG submission 206712) | Soil microbial communities from Loxahatchee National Wildlife Refuge, Florida, United States - Lox_Sample_4.5 | ecosystem: Environmental > Terrestrial > Soil > Wetlands | place: USA... | reverse complement strand
GTTCGTCGACGCGCTGAAGGCGACGGGCCCGAACTTCACGTGGGCGAATCTGGTGAGCGCGTGGAACCAGCAGACGGCGTACACGGCGGGCGGATGGCTCGTCCCGATCGATTGGACGCGCCAGCACGCCGACCCGGCCAAGGGTGACCAGTACCGCTCCGACTGGGAATGCGCGAACTTCGTCAAGATCGTGAACGGCCAGTTCGTGCCGTATCTCACGAAGCCGGGCAAGCCCTGGAATTGCTGGGACGGGCACAAGCTCGACCAGTGGCAGACACCGTTCAACACGAGTTTCGCCCCCGGCGAACCGCTCAACTTCGCCGACGCGAAGAGCCAGGCACAGGGCTAGCGCGCGAACGCGCGCGGCGAAGAAGCGAGGGGATCTTGTCGACCGAACTGAAGAACCACCGGCTGTACATCGACGGCGAGTGGGTCGAGGCGTCGGGCGACGACGCGCTCGACGTGATCAATCCGGCCACCGAGGAGGTCATCGCGCAGGTTCCGCAGGCGTCGGTCGCCGACGTCGACCGCGCCGTCGCGGCGGCGCGCCGGGCCTTCGACGAAGGACCGTGGCCTCGTATGTCGCCGCGCGAGCGTTCCGACGCGCTCGTGCGGTTCATCCAGGTGGTGACCGACCGGCGGGCGGAGCTCGTCGACCTGATCGTTGCCGAGGCGGGTTGCGCGCGCCCGTTCGCGATGGCGCTCCAGTTCGATACGCCGCTGCGGTACGCGTCGTGGTTCGCCGAACGCGCCGCGAGCTTTCCGTTCCTCGACCCGCTTCCCCCGCAATCCAGCGCGAGGGGTCTCGGGCAGGGCGTCATCCTCAAGGAGCCGATCGGCGTCGTCGCCGCGATCACGCCCTTCAACTTCCCGCTGTACCTCAACCTCGTGAAAGTCGTGCCCGCGCTCGCGGTCGGCAACGCCGTGGTGCTCAAGCCGTCGCCGCTGACACCGCTCGAGGCGTTCGTGCTCGGTGACATCGCCGACGAGGCGGATTTGCCTCGTGGCGTGCTGAACGTCGTCACCGGCGAGATCGCCGCGAGCGAGCACCTCACGACGCACCCGGGCATCGACATGGTCAGCTTCACCGGCTCCGACGCGGTGGGGAAGAAGATCATGGGCCAGGCCGCCGAGGGGCTGAAGAAGGTCCTGCTCGAGTTGGGCGGCAAGTCGCCCAACATCGTGTTCGCCGGCTCCGACATCGACAAGTTCGCGACCTCCGCGGCGACGGGTTTCACCATCCACGCCGGGCAGGGGTGCGCGCTCCCCACCCGGATCCTCGCGGATCGTTCCGTCTACGACGACGTCGTGGAGCGCGTCACGGCGGTGTTGCAGAAGATCAGGGTCGGCGATCCCACCGACATGAAAACCGGCATGGGGCCACTGATCCGCGAAGCGCAGCGCGAGCGCGTCGAGCGCTACGTCGCCGCGGGGAACGCGGAGGGCGCTCGTCTGGCGTGCGGTGGAGGCCGTCCCGCCGGCCTCGAGCGAGGCTTCTTCTTCGAGCCGACGTTGTTCGCCGACGTGCGCAGCTCCATGACCGTCGCGCAGGACGAGATCTTCGGTCCGGTCGGCGTCGTGATCCCCTTCGAAGACGAGGAGGACGCGATAAGGATCGCGAACGACACGCGCTACGGGCTCGCCGCCTCCGTCTGGCATCCCGACGCCACCCGCGCGTACGAGATCGCGCAGCGGTTGCACGCGGGAACCGTGAGCCTCAACGGTGGGGGAGGCGGGCCGCACCTCTGGGGCCCGTTCGGCGGCTACAAGCAGTCGGGCATCGGCCGCGAGTTCGGCGACTACGGCCTCCTCGAGTACACCCAGCTGAAGACCGTCTCGTGGTCGGCGGGCCGGCCATAGCCGGAAGGCACCGGATGCCGGCTCTCGACGAGGAGTTCCGCACCGAGCTGCGGTCATGGCTGGCCGAGCACGTGCCGCCCGACGTGCAGGTCGCGACGACCCCCGTCGACGCCGCGATCCTGCGGGAGTGGCAACGGACACTCCACGCCGGACACTGGGTGGGCGTCCATTGGCCGGTCGCGTACGGCGGGCGCGGTGCCTCCCCGCGCCAGGTCGCGATCTACAACGAGGAGCTCGCCCGCACCGACGCACCGCCGATTCTCGGGCGCGCGGGCGTGACGCTCGTCGGGCCGACTTTGATGACGCACGGCACGGAGGAGCAACGCACACGGTGGATGCCGAGGATCCTCGGCGCCGAGGACGTGTGGTGCCAGCTCTTCAGCGAGCCCGGTGCGGGCAGCGATCTCGCGAGCCTCTCGACGCGCGCCCAGAAGTGCGGTGGCGTTTATCGCGTCTCCGGTCAGAAGGTCTGGTCGTCGTACGCGACCTTCGCCGACATGGGCATCGCGCTGGTGCGTACCGACCGCGCGGCGCCCGCACACAAGGGGATCTCGATGTTGGCGATCCCGATGGACTCCACCGGCGTCGAGGTCCGCCCGCTGCGGCAGATGACGGGAGAGCAGGAATTCAACGAGGTATTCCTCGACGACGTCGCGGTACCCGTCGAGAATCTCATCGGTCCCGAGAACGCGGGTTGGATGGTTGCCAACACGACGCTCGCGAACGAGCGCGGCGCCTCCTTCATCTGGAGGGAACAGGTACTGCACGAGGTCGCGATCGACCTCTTGTCGAAGGCGTGCACCCGGCGTGGTTCTGCGCACGACGCGCCGACGCGGCAACGGTTGGCGCAGTCCTGGATCGACGTCGAGATCTTCCGGCTGCACAACGCGCGCACGCTCGCCCGGCTCGCGCGCGGCGAGGAGATCGGCGCGGAGTCGAGCATCGTCAAGCTGTTCTGGGCCGGTCTGAGCCAGCGCCTCTACGAGACCGCGACCGACCTGCTCGGACCGGGTGCGCTGCTCATGCCCGGGGACGCGTCGGCCACCGACCGTGGACGCTGGGCGCGCGGTCTGTTGTCGGCCCGGGCCAACTCGATCATGGGTGGCACGAGCGAGATCCAGCGCAACATCATCGGCGAACGCATCCTCGGACTCCCCCGGGAACCGAAGTGACCGGCATCGACATCGATCCGCTCGACCTCGTCGACCCCGAGCGCTACGCGCGTTACGGCTATCCGCACGCGTGTTGGACGCGCTTGCGCGCCGTCGCCCCCGTCGCGCGCATCGAGGCGCCCGGCTACAAGCCCTTCTGGGCGGTCACCAAGCACGCGGACATCCTGCAGATCGCCGCGCAGCCCCTGCGGTTCTCGAGCGCGCAGGGGATCACACTCGCCCGCGACGGCGCCGCGCCGGTTCCGCCCTCGGAGATCCTCGTCATGATCGATCCGCCCCGGCACGGTCCGATGCGACGGGTCGTCAATGCGCGTTTCACGCCCCGTGCCGTGCGCGGGCGGAGTGACGACGTCGAGCGCATTGCGGTCGACGTGCTCGATCGCGCCGCCAACGCCGGCGTCCCGAACGGCGGACTCCTGAACGCAGGCGAGTCGAGCGAGGGCGACTTCGTCGAGCGCATCGCGGCACCGTTCCCGCTCGCGGTGATCGCCTGGATCCTCGGCGTCCCCCGCGACGACTGGGAACTGCTCTTTCGCTGGACGAACGAGATCATCGGCAAAGACGATCCGGAGTACCGCCTTCCCGGTGAGTCGCCCGGCCAGACGATGAAGCGCGCACGCGGCGAGCTCCGCGGCTTCTTCGAGCGTCTCCTCGACCAGCGTCGCGGGTCTCCGCAAGACGATCTCATGAGCGAGCTGCGGGCCGGGAAGATCGGCGGCGCGCCGCTCACCGACGAGCAGCTGCTCTCGTACTGCGAACTGTTCGTCGAGGCCGGGAACGAGACGACGCGCAACGCGATCAGCGGCGGTCTGCTCGCGTTTTGCGAACGACCGGCCGAGTGGCAGAAGCTGCGCGCGAACCGCGAGCTGTTGCCGAACGCCGTGGAGGAGATCCTGCGCTGGGCCAGCCCGATCAGTCACTTCACCCGGGTCGCGACCGAGGACTGCGAGATCCGCGGCGTAGAGATCGCGGCCGGTGATCAGCTCGCGCTGTACTTCGCGTCGGCGAACCGCGACGAGGAGGTGTTCGACGATCCGTTCGACTTCCGTGCCGATCGCAGCCCGAACCCGCACCTCGCGTTCGGCTTCGGTGAACACGTCTGCCTGGGGGCACACCTCGCACGCGTCGAGATCGAGATGATCTTCCGGCACCTGCTCTCACGGCTCGAGTCGTTCGAGCTGTCGGGCGAGGTCGTACGGCTGAAGTCGGCCGTCAACGGCAGCATCAAACAACTACCGCTGCGCTACCGCCTGGTGTAGCGCGGGATTCGAGAGGGGAACTCATGGAACATCGGCCGTTCGGACAGACGGGACTCGACGTCTCGGCCATCGGCTACGGCTGCTGGGAAGTCGGGGGCGGCTACGGCGAGATCGAGGAGGCGGAGTTCCAGCGCGCCGTCGCGCGCTCGCTCGATCTCGGGATCAACTGCTTCGACACCGCTGAGGGCTATGGCATGGGCGCGTCGGAGCGAGCACTCGGCCAGGCGCTCGGCCGGCGCCGGGACAAGGCCGTCGTCGTCACCAAGTTCGGGATGAACTACCGCGACATGCCCAACCTCCGTGACAGCAGCCGGGAGCGTGTCGTCACATCGATCGACAAGAGCCTGAAGAACCTCGGAACCGACTACGTCGACGTGTATCTCGTGCATTGGCCCGATCGGGAGACGCCCTTCGAGGAGACGATGCTGGCGCTCGACGACATCGTCCGCGAGGGCAAGGTGCGTTTCGTCGGCCTTTCGAACTTCAAGCCCGACGAGATCGAGGCGTGCATGGCCGTACGGCGGGTCGATGTGGTCCAGTACGGCTGGAACATGTTCGACCGGAGGATGCAGCGCGACATCCTGCCCTACTGCGAGGAGCACGGGATCGGCTTCATGGCGTACGGCTCCCTCGCGTTCGGTCTGCTGACGGGCACGTTCAGCGAGGACCACGACTTCGGCAGCGCCGACTGGCGGTCGCGCCAGGGCAACATGGGCGCGATCAAGATGTTCGCCGCGCTGTTCGGGCCCGAGAAGTTCAAGGACAACGTCCGCGCGGTAGAGGAGCTGAAAGGGGTGGCCGTCCGTTACTCCAAGAGCCTGCCGCAGCTCGCGTTGCGCTGGGCGATCTCGCACCCCGCGATAAGCACCGCGCTCGTCGGCTGTCGCACCGTCACGGAGGTGGAAGACAACGCGGGTGCCGTCGGGTGGTCGATCAGCGACGACGACCTCGCCGAGATCGACGCGATCTTCGCCCGTCACGACATCGACACGAGCCCCCGCTTCTGGATCGAGGAAGCGTGAGCGAGCATCGTGAGGCGGAATCGTGACGTCGGGGCCGGAGCTCGCGGGGAAGGTCGCGATCGTGACCGGCGGCGCCAGCGGGTTGGGGCGCGGAATGGTCGAGCTCTTCGTCGAGGAAGGCGCGAACGTCGTCATCGCCGACGTGAACCACGATGGCGGTGAAGCGTTGGCGGCGCAGCTCGGCGACGCAGCCGCGTTCAAGCCCACCGATGTCACCGACGCGCAACAGATCCAGGCCCTGGTCGACTTCGCAGTCGAGCGGTTCGGCGGGCTGCACATCATGTGCAACAACGCCGGCGTCGGCGGCTCGTTCAAGCGGTTCCTCGACGACGACTTCGACGACTTCGACCGCGTGATGGCCGTGAACATCTTCGGAGTGATGGTTGGTATCCAGCGCGCGGCGCGCCACATGGCGGATCACGGCGGCGGGGCGATCATCAACACCACTTCGATCGGTGGGATAAACGCCGGCGCGGGCGTGATGGCATACCGCGCTACGAAGGCGGCGGTCATCCACGTCACCCGGTCGACGGCGGTCGAGCTGGCCGCGCTCGGGATCCGGGTGAACTGCATCGCGCCGGCGCACATCCCCACTGCGATCAACGCGGCGATGGACCAGTCGTTGATAGTGCGGGCGATGCAGCCGCTGCAGCGCGTGGGCTCACCGCGCGACGTCGCCAACGCGGCACTCTTCCTGGCGAGCGAACGGGCCGCCCAGATCACGGGGATCGTTATGCCCGTCGACGGGGGCACGACCGCGGGTGCGAAGCCCATCCCGATCAAAGAGCTGCTGGCGTCGCCCTCCAACCCGACGCCGAAGTGAGCCGTCCCGGTGAATCGCATCCACTCCTGCGACGACCATCTCGACCTCTCAGCCGTACCGCCCGACCTGTGGGAGTCGACAGCACGTTCCCGGAGTCGCGGCGGGCGATCGAGGAGTCCCTCGGCGCGCTTTCCGGCGACGACGTCGACAAGATCACCGCCGCCAACTGCGCCCGGCTGTACCGGTTCCCTTATGAACCGTGATCGCGCCGGCCGATCCGATCGCGTGTGGCCCGCGATCCGCGACCGCGACGCAATCGTCGCGTTCTACCGTGCACGCAGCTTCGTGAGAGGGAAGTTCCGATGAGCGCCGACATCGTCATCCGCGGGGGAACGATCTTCGACGGGGCCGGTGGTCCCGGGCGCGTCGCCGACCTCGCGCTGGCCGGGCGCGAAATCGTCGGCATCGGGCCGGGTCTGCGGGGCGGCCGCGAGCTCGACGCTTCCGGCTGTGCCGTCACGCCCGGCTTCATCGACATCCACACGCACTATGACGCGCAGGTCTTCTGGGATCCGGCGCTGCGACCCTCGTGCTTCCACGGCGTCACCACGGTCGTCGCCGGCAACTGCGGATTCTCGATCGCACCGACGCGTCCGGAGCACCACGACCTCATCGTCGGGACGCTCGAGAACGTCGAGGACATGGATCCGGCCACACTCATGGCGGGTGTGTCGTGGGATTTCGCGACGTTCCCTGAGTACCTCGATCTCGTCGGTCGCCGCGGAACCGTCGTCAACTTCACCGCGTACGTCGGGCATTCCGCGGTGCGGCTCTATGTGATGGGCGACGCGGCCTACGAGCGCGCCGCCACCCCTGACGAGATCCAGCGGATGACCTCCCTCGTGCGCGAGGCGCTCGCGGCAGGAGCGGCCGGCTTCTCCACCAGCTTCTCCTTCGCGCACCGCGGCGTCGGGGGCAAGCCCGTCCCGAGCCGGTTCGCCGCAGCCGATGAAGTAGAGGCGCTCTTCCTCGCGGTGAGCGACGCGGGCAGGGGCGTGGTGCTCATCACGCCCGGCGAGCAGTGCACGTATGCCGATGTTTACGACTGGCAGCCGCGCATCGGCCGGCCGTTCACCTACCCGCTGTTCGCGGCGCCCGCCGGTAAGCATCTCGAGCCCGTCCGGTTGCACGAGGAGGGTCTGGCGCGCGGCGCGAACGTCTGGCCGCAGGTCACGCCCCGACCCCTCACCATGCAGTTCACGATGGCCGACGCGTACAGCCTGAACACCGGCAAGGTGTTCGGCGAGCTGATGAAAGTGAGCCGCGCCGTGCGCCTCGCGGCATACCGCGATCCGAGCTGGCGGGCCGAGGCGAGCGCCGACCTCGAGGAATCGCCGATGAAGCCGCGATGGGACACGTTCGAGGTCTCCGAGTCGCAGCGTTTCCCCGAGCTGCAGGGCCGGCGGGTGAGCGAGCTCGCGCGCGAACGAGGGTGCAGCCCGCTCGACGTGATGTGCGAGATCGCAATCGAGGAAGATCTCACGACGCGCTTCCGCGCGTACATCGCCAACGACGACATCGGCGATGTCGGTCGACTCCTGACCCACGACCACGTGGTGCTCGGTCTCTCCGACGCCGGCGCGCACGTCGACCAGCTGTGCGACGCGCCCCTCCCCACCGACCTGCTCGGCACCTGGGTCCGCGATCGTGGCGTCATCTCGCTCGAGCACGCGGTGCGAAAGCTGACCGGCGAGCCGGCCGATATGTTCGGCTTCGCGCGCCGCGGCTACCTGCGCGAGGGCTACGCGGCCGACGTGTGCGTGTTCGATCCGGACACCGTCGGCACCGGACCTACCCGGCGCGTACGAGACTTTCCCGCCGACGCCGAACGCCTGACCGCCGAGGAGCCCACCGGCGTCCGTCACGTGCTCGTCAACGGCACACCGATCCGGGTCGACGAATCACAGCTCGACGCGACCGACGTGCGTCCGGGGCGGCATCCGGAGATCGCGTGATCACTTCGCTCTTCGCGGCGCGTCAGGCGATCCCGGCAACCCGAGCTGCAGAAATATCTCGAGGACACGGTCGACGAGTTCGGGCTCCGGCCGCACCTCCGACTCGGCGTCACCGTCGAGTCGGCGACCTGGGAAGACGACCGCCACGTTTGGATGCTCCGCTGCGGTGACGGGACCGGCGCCGAGTGTCATGTGCTCGTGAGCGGGGTCGGCTTTCTCAACGTGCCCCGCGAGCCCGGCTGGCCCGGGCTCGACGACTTCACCGGGCCCAAGTTCCATACCGCCCGCTGGGAGCATGAGCACGACCTGACCGGCAAGGTCGTGGCCGTGATCGGGTCCGGATCGTCGGCCACGCAGGTCGTGCCGGCCATACAGCCGATCGTGAAGAAAGCTCGATGTGTTCCAGCGCGAGCCCGGGTGGGTCATGCCCAAAGGCGAGCGCGACCTCACCGACGAGGAACGCGCCTCCTTCGCCAAACGGTGGCGGCGCCGGCGCGAACGCTGGCGGCAGAAGTACATGCTCGAGAAGAGTCTGTGGCGCGGGCATCTCTACCGACCCGGAACCAGGATCAACGAGGTGCGCCGGCAGTTCTGCCTCGGCTACATCGATCGTCAGTTCGCGGACCGGCCCGACCTGCGCGAAGCCGTCACGCCGAAGTACCCCTATCCGGGCAAGCGGCCGGTCTTCGCGAGCACCTTCTATCCCGCGCTCAAACAGGCGAACGTCGAGCTGGTCACGCGGGCTGTCGCCGCGGTGACGCGCGACGGGATCGTCGATGCCGAGGGGGTGTCGCGCGCGGTCGACGTCATCGTGTTGGCCACCGGATTCCGGCCCGCCGACTACCTGAGCCGGCTGCGCGTCGTCGGCCGCGGCGGTCGCACGCTCCAGGAGCACTGGGCCGGGGAGCCGCGCGCATTCCTCGGTATCACGGTGCCGGGCTTTCCGAACTTCTTCATGCCCTACGGGCCGGGAACCAACGGTGGCGAGATCGTGATCATGCTCGAGAGCCAGGCGGAGTACGCGGTGCGCGCGATCAGACGCATGACCCGCGAGCGCGTCACCGCAGTCGAGGTCAGGCCAGTTTCGACGCGCGGTGGTATCGGTGGCTTCAGTCCAAGATGGCGGGGACGTCGTGGACCATGAGCAAGAACTACTTCTCCTCGGCGAGCGGGAGGATCGTGACGCAGTGGCCCTACGGAAACGAGCAGTACCGGCTGCTCACCAAGGTTCTCGGCCGCATCTCGGAGGTCACCTACCGGCGCCGGGGGGGTGGTCGGCTGAATCACCGACCGAGCCGGCCGCGCAACCAGTCCTGGATGTTGCGCTTGCACTGCTTGGTGACGGCGGCATCGGGTGCGATGACGTTGAAGCCGTGGCACGCGCCCGGGTAGACGTGAAGCTCGGCCGGTACGCCGGCCTGGTTCAGGCGCTGCGCGTAGTCGATGTCCTCGTCGCGGAAGCCGTCGACCGCGCCGACCGAGACGAGCGCGGGCGGCAGACCGGAGAGATCGGTCGCACGCGCCGGGGCGGCGGTGACCGGAACGTCGTCGCGGCCGTAGAGGTCGCCCAGGTACGCCTGCCACCCGAACGTGTTGGAGCTACGACTCCAGACCGCGAGGTCGTCCTTCCGGCTCGACGGCGTGACCTGCCGGTCGTCGAGCATGGGCGAGTCGAGGAGCTGGAACGCGATGGGCACCTCGCCGCGGTCGCGCGCCAGGAGTGCGAGCGCGGCGGCAAGACCTCCACCCGCGCTGACGCCCGTGATGCCGATGCAGTCCGGGTCGATGCCGAGCTCGTCGGCGTGCTCGTACGTCCACACGAGTCCGCGGTAGCAGTCCTCGAGCGGGCCCGGGTACGGCGTCTCGGGCGCGAGCCGGTAGTCGACCGACACGCCGACGATGCCGAGCTCGGGGCACCATTCTTCGAACTGCGGGTCGTCGAAGGAGTTCGAGCCGAGCACGTAGCCGCCGCCGTGCATCGAGTACGCGCACGGCAGCACGTCGCTCGCCCCCTTCGTACGGTGCACCCGCAGCGGCACGGCAGGGTCGCCCGGCACGCGGTGGTCGATCCGGTCGACCGTCTCGGACGGCGGAAGATCGACAGCGAGCGCGGCGCGCAGCGTCGCCAGGATCTCGGTGTTCAGCGCGTCGAAAGGCACCAGCGCGGCGGCCGACGCGACCTCGGGATCGAGCACGGTGGGCGGGGTCATCGCGCGGCCACCGGCGTGTACTCGATGTGCAGGCGGTCGAGACCGCGCAGCATGTAGATCGGCGAATATTCGTAGCGACGGGCCCCGGCCGGGCCGTGCTCGCGCTCCGAGATCCCTATGTCGGCCATGCGGTCGAAGATCCGCTCGAGGCTGACGCGCGCCTCGGCCCGCGCGAGCGGTGCTCCGACACATGTGTGGATGCCGAAACCGAACCCGAGGTGATGGCGGCCGTCGGTTCGGTCGAGGCGAAGCTCGGCCGGCGCCTCGAAGTGCCGAGGGTCACGGTTCGCGGCGCCGTTGTGCACCATCACCGTCGTGCCCGCGGGGATGTCGACGCCGCCGACCGTCGTGCGGACGCGGGCCAGTCGGAATTCACCCTGGATCGGGCTCTCCAGCCGCAGCATCTCCTCGATGAAATCGGGGATGCGGTGCCGCTCGTTGCGCAGGAGCCGTTGGAGGTCGGGATCCTCTCCGAGGCGCTGTACGGCGGAGCCCAGCAGGCGCGCCGTCGTCTCCCCGCCGGCGGAGAACAAGTTCGCCGCGATGAGGGCAACGTCGTGCACGTCGGGTGTCGATCCGTCGGGGAACGTCGCGGTGGTGAGACCCGACATGACGTCGTCACGCGGCTCGCGCCGGAGCTCTTCGATGTAAGCCGTGAACCGCTCGTAGAGGAATTCCAGCGGCTTGTGCGCCAAGGCGCCGTCGTTGCTCTTGCGGGTGGGGCGCCGATGGCCTTGCAACTCCTCCCGGAACGCTTCGTGGTCGGCCTCGGGAACGCCGAGCAAGTCGGCGATGACCAGGAGAGTGAACGGGTTTGCGTACTCGTGCACGAACTCGCACTCGCCCCGCGCGACGAACTCGTCGATCTGGTGATCGGCGAGCTGCCACATGAACTCCTCGTTCTCCTTCAGGCGCTTCGGCGTGATCAGCCGGAGCAGCAACCCGCGGTGCGCAGTGTGCTTCGGCGGATCGAACGACGGCAACTGATCGCTGAACGGCAACTCGTCGCGGTGCAGCTCGATGATCGCGCTGATGTCGTCGCCTTCGAGCTCGACCGGGAACTTCACGAACGGCCCGCTCACCGTGTTGCACGACGAGAAGGTCGCCGCGTCGTTGTACACCTCCATGGCTTCCTCGAAGCCGGTGATCATGACGACACCCCAGTGCGGCTCGCGCCACACGGGTCCGTGCGCGCGGAGGTACTCGTAGTACGGGTAGGGGTTCTGGTAGAGCGACCGGGTGCGGAAGTAGTCGACCGAATCGAAGTCGGAATCCATCGGCGGTTCTCCGTTCACGGGCGCGGGCGATCGCCGGCGCGGATGGCGCCTTCGACGAGTCCGATCACCCAGGTCGCGCCCTTGATCGCTTCCCGCGGGTCGAGATCCCAGTCGACGACGAGTCGTTCGTACGACGCGACGCTCCACAGCACGTCGAGCATCGCGGCGGCAATCGCGCGGTCGGTGTGCGGCCAGTCGTGGGCGCGCTCGGAGACGGCTGCGAGCAGCGCCACGCGCTGGCGCCGGTGCGCGGCCATGAGAGTCGGGTCGTCGGGTGCGCGCGACTGGAGCGGGAACGACGACACGTACTCGAGGATCCGCGCGGTGTGATCGCGGATGTCCTCGAGCGCGAGGCCCTCGAGGACGACGTCGGCTTCCACCTCCAGACGGGCCATCACCGCGTCGCGGAGCTCGCCTTCGCTCGCGAAGTAGCGGTACACGGTGCGCTCGTTCACGTCCGCCCGTTCGGCGACACCGCGTACAGTCAGCGCCCGCCAGTTCCAGACCGGAAAGCCGTGCAGGAGGTCGGCGCCCGCGGAGATGATGCGCTCGCGCGTCTCGGCCGCCTGCCGGCGGCGCACCGGGCTGTCGTACTTCCGGCGCTGCTCTCCGACGGTCACGGCGTCACGACCGGAAGCGTCTCCCACCCGCGTACCGTCGAGGTCGGGGAAAGCTTGGCGCCCGACCAATCGACCTCCCACTCCGGGAACCGCTTGAGGACCTCTTCGAGCGCGACACGACCTTCGAGCCGGGCGAGCGCGGCGCCGAGGCAGAAATGGGTGCCGAACCCGAACGTCAGGTGCTGGCCTGCGTTGCGGTGGATGTCGAACCGGTCGCCGTCGAGAAAGCGTCGATCGTCGCGGTTCGCCGATCCGACGAGGAACACCATCGTGCTGCCCTCGGGCACCTCTTGGCCGTAGAGCTGTACCCCGCGTGCGACATACCTCGCCACGTGCGGCGCGGGTGGCTCGAACCGCAACAGCTCCTCGAGCGCGTTCGGGACGAGCGACGGGTCCGCGACGAGCTCACGCCGTTGCTCCGGGTGCTCGGCCAGCACCTTGCCGCTCCACCCGATGAGCCGCGTGGTCGTCTCGTTGCCCGCCCCGGCGATGACGGTCACGTAGGTGAGGATCTCGGCGCGAGTGAGCCGGCGCGTTGTCCCCGTCACGTCGACGAACTCGGCGTTCAACAACTCGGTCATCAGATCGTCGGACGGGTGCTGCGCCCGCCAGTCGATGTAGTCGGCGAAGATCTCCCCGCTCAGGATCGCGTCGATCGAGCTCCTCATGGGTTCGCCTGCCTCGGTGCGAATCGAAGCGTCGACGTGCTCGCGGATCGCCTCTTGGTCCTGCTCCGGGATCCCGAGGAGCATGCCGATCACGCGCATCGGCATCTGCGCGCCGATATCGGTGACGAAGTCGAACCGGCCGGCGCCGACGAGTGGATCGAGGCTGGCCGCGCAGAACTCGCGCACGCGCGGTTCCAGCGCGTTCATCTTCTTCGGGGTGAACACGCGCGACAGCAGCCCGCGGTGCACCGTGTGCACCGGCGGGTCCTCGAAGATGATGACGCCGGGCGGCATCTCGAGGTCGGCTTTGATCAGCTCGATGATCGCGCCGCGACCGGAGATGTACGTCTCGCGGTCCTTGAGCCCGCGCTCGACGTCGTCGTAGCGGCTGACCGCGAAGAAGTCGTACTGCGCGTTGTGATAGAGGGGCGCCTCCTCGCGCAGCCGGCGGAACGCCGGATACGGGTCGGCGTTGATGGCCACGTCGTACGGGTCGTAGGACACGTCGGTCATGATCGGCGCACCTCTCCGTGGAGGAGCTCCACGATGCTCGGCGGGGTCACGGGCAGGCGCGTCACATTGATCCCGAACGGCGAGAGCGCGTCGGCCACTGCGTTGACGACGGCCGGCGGCGCGCCGATCGCGCCACCTTCTCCCACACCCTTGTAGCCCCCCGGTCCGGGGCTCGGCGTCTCGACATGGCCGAACTCGAGCATCGGTACTTCCGCCGCGCTCGGTACGAGGTAGTCGGCGAACGTCGTCGCGACCGGGTTGCCGTCGTCGTCGTACGCGAGGTTCTCGAAGAGGGCATTCCCGATGCCCTGGACCACGCCGCCCGCGATCTGGCCCTCGACGACGTTCGGGTTGATCATCGGCCCGCAGTCCTCGCTCACGATGTAGCGCAAGAGCGTGACTCCACCGGTGGCAACGTCGACCTCGCAGGTGCAGACGTGGGTTGCGTTGACCCAGATGACGGGAGCCTGCGCGGTGTAGCGCGCGCTCGCCTCGAGGCCGGCGGGGATGCCGGGCGGCAGTGAGAACGGCTCGAAATACGCCACCGCGGCCAGCTCGCGGAGCGCGATGCCGATCGACGGCGTGCCGCGAACACTCGCGCGGCTGCCGGCCAACTCGATGTCGTCGACCGCGGCTTCGAGCTTGTGCGCGGCGATGGCGCGCAGGCGCTCGCGAAGAATGGTTGCCGTCTCGCGCACCGCACCCGCAGTCATCGATCCGCTCCTGCTCCCGGCCGCGCCGGCCCCGAAGCCGGTGACCGCGGTGTCGCCCTGGATCGTATTGACGTCGTCGATGTTCACGCCGAGCGCGTCCGCGGTGAGCTGGACCACAGTTGTCTCGATGCTGTTACCCGTCGAGCCGCCCGCGATGTACACGTTGACGGCGCCCGAAGGTTCGATTCGGATCGTCGCGGCCTCGGTGCCGTAGTACCCGAGGCCCGGCGTCGACGGCTCGACGTAGTTGGACACGCCGACGCCCAGGTAGCGGCCGTCGGCGCGGGCTTCGGCCTGCTCCGCGCGGAACGCGTCGTAGTCGAGCATCGCGAGCGCCTGGTCCAACGTCTCGGCCGGCGAGATGTTGTCGTAGGGCATGCCGTTCGGGTTCGTGTACGGAAGCTCGTCGCGGCGCAGCACGTTGCGCCGGCGCAGCTCGATCGGGTCGATACCCATTTCGCGCGCCGCGATGTCGAGGAGTACTTCTCGAGCCAGCGTTTCGAACTGCCACGGACCGCGATACGCCGTACGCCCGACGGTGTTCGTATAGATCGTCTTCGTGGTGAATCCCGCGCGCGGTACGCGATACGGCCCGGGGAACAGCATCCCGACCGCGGCCGCCGGGCCGACCGGCCACGGGGTGGGATAAGCGCCGCAGTCGGACACGAAGTCGATGTGCGCGGCTTTGATCGTGCCGTCGGCGTCGAAGGCCATCTTGACCGTGGCATGTTCGTGACGCGATTTGCCGGCGGCGAGAAGGTTCTCGCGACGGTCCTCGACCCATTTCACCGGCGCACCGACCTTCGGCGCGGCGAGCATCAAGCACATCTCGTCGCGCTGGACCATGACCTTCTGTCCGAATCCGCCGCCGGTGTCGCGCATCACGACCCGGATGCGGTGCTCGGGGAGCCCGAGCAGGCGCGAGCAGAAGAGGCGTACTTCGTGCGGCGACTGGGTCGCGGCGTAGATCGTGAGCTCGCCCGTACCGCGTGCGAAGTCGACGATGAGGGCGCGGCCCTCGATCGGCGCGGCGGCACACGCCTGCTGGTAGATCGTTTCGGTGGTCACGTGCGCGGCCGCGGTGAACGCGTCTTCGAGCGCCGACGCGGGCATGCCGGCGAGCTCGGCGACGACGTTGGAGCCGTGTTGCTCGTGGACGAGCACGGCCGCGTTCTCGGCCGTCGTGTAGTCGACGACTGCCGGCAGAGGCTCATAGTCGACGTCGACCAGATCGGCTGCGTCGGCGGCGAGCGCGAGGCTCGCGGCGACGACGAGTGCGACCGGGTCGCCGACGAATCGGACCTCGGTGTCCGCCAGCGGTGGGCGCGGTGTCTCGGGACTCTGCGGGCCGATCGACGTGTGCCACTGCTCCCTGACGTCGGGATTCAGGTCGGCGGCGGTGAAGACCGCGTGCACGCCCGGTGACGCGAGCGCCGCCGACGGGTCGATCCCCTTGATCGCGGCGCGCGCATGTGGGCTGCGGACGAAGTACGCGTGCAGCATCCCGGGCAACGAGATGTCGTCGACGTAGGTGCCTTCGCCGGTGAGCAACCGTGCGTCCTCGACGCGGTTGACGCGCGCCCCTACGTAGCGGGTGGTGCCACCGAGACCCTGCTGCGTCGTGACCATCCTCGTCGGTCGACGCCGTGCTCAGGCGAGCTTGGCGGACCAGCCGCCGTCGACAGGGACGATCGCGCCGGAGACGTACGACGCGCGGTCGGACGCGAGAAACGCGGCGACCTCGGCGACCTCTTCGGGCTGTCCGCCACGGTTGAGCGCTGCCTTCTCGAGCATGCCCGGGATGTTCTCCCCGCCGGCGCTCATCGCGGTGTAGATGAAGCCGGGACAGATGCAGTTGGCGCGGATGCCCTGACCGCCGTATTCGATCGCGGCCGCCTTGGTGATCGCGATGACTCCCGCCTTCGCGGCGGAGTACACGCCGGTGAAGTACGAGCCGTTGATGCCGCCGATGGAAGCCCAGTTGACGATTGCTCCGCCGTTGCCGATCTCGAGCATCGCCCGGATGCCGTGTTTCACGCCCAAGAGCACGCCGCGCAGGTCGACGTCCATCAGCTTGTCGTAGTGCTCGGTCGTCACGTCGGCGAGCATCATGGCGTCGGCGAGCCCGGCGACGTTGAGCACGGCGTCGAGCCGGCCGAACTCCTCGACCGCGGCGCGCATCGTCGCCTCGACGTCGGCTTCGTTGGTGACGTCACAATGGATGGGGAGCACGCCTTTGCCGGCATCGGCGGCGGTTTCCTTCTCGGCACCGCTGATGTCGGCGGCCACGACCTGCGCGCCCTCGCGCGCGAACACGTGCACCGACGCTCGCGCCATCCCCGACCCGGCGCCGGTGATGACCGCGACCTTGCCGTCCAACAACCCCATCAGGGCACCCCCATATCGCGTCGCGCCTGAATTCGTGCCACCGCAGAATGACACCAATATTCCGGGCGGGCAAGCCCGTCAGCGCACCGAACCGAAGAACGTGTGCAGGTCGTCGGCGAAGAGCACCGGCTGTTCCATGGCCGCGAAGTGACCGCCGCGGGGCATGTCGACCCAGTGCGTCACGTTGTAGCGGCGTTCGACCCAGGGCCGGGGGTAGCGCAGCACCTCTTTCGGATAGCGGGCGACACCGGTCGGAACGCCGACGTACGCCTGCGCCTCACGGCTGTGCGCGTGCTCCCAGTACAAGCGCGCCGACGAAGCGATCGTCTGCGTGACCCAGTACGTCATCACATTGGTGACGATCTGATCGCGGGTGAAGACGTTCTCGGGAACGCCGTCGCAGTCGCTCCAGGCGCGCAACTTCTCGACGATCCACGCGAGCAGCCCCGCGGGGGAGTCGTTCAACGCGACACCCAAGGTCTGGGGCTTGGTCGACTGCTCCTGCGCGTAACCCGACTCCTCGCGCGCGAACTGTTGCAGCGCGGCGAGATCGGTCCGATCGGCGTCGGTGAGCTCGAGCGGGTCGTCGGGCCGGTCGGCAATCGGCATGTTGCAATGAATCGCCGCGCAGTGCTCCGGGTCGAACGCGCCGATTCTCGTGGCGACCTGCGCGCCCCAGTCGCCGCCTTGTGCCCCATAGCGTGCGTAACCGAGCCGCCGCATCAGCTCCACGAACGCGCGGGCGATCCGCGGCACGTCCCACCCCGGCGTGCGGGTCGGCTCGGAGAAGCCGTAGCCCGGCAACGACGGTGCGATCACGTGGAACACGTCGGTCAACCGCGGGATCACGTCGAGGAACTCCACGACGGAACCCGGCCAACCGTGCGTGAGCAACAACGGAAGGGCGTCCGGATCGGACGAGCGCGCGTGGACGAAGTGGATCGACTGGCCGTCGATCGTCGTGCGGAAGTGCGCAAGCTCGTTGAGCCGCGCTTCCTGCGTTCGCCAGTCGTAGCCGTCGCACCAGTACGCCACGAGCTCGCGCAGGTAGTCGACCGGTATCCCGTACTCCCAGCCGGTGCCGTCGATCCGGTCGGGAAAGCGGGTCTGCGCCAGGCGCCTGCGCAGATCGTCGAGGACTGCGTCGTCGATGCTGATCCGGAACGGCTCGATCGCGTCCGTCATGTGACGGGGTCGAATTCGAGGTATAGGCGCGTGAGACCGCGCAGGATGTACGTGGGCGCGTAGGCGTAACGGCGCGCGCCGGCGGGACCGTGATGCGCCTCCGCGATGCGGATACCCGTCATCCGGTCGAGGAGGCGTTCGATGCTGATTCGCCCCTCGGCGCGCGCGAGTGGCGCGCCGGGACACGTGTGCACGCCGTGCCCGAACGCGATGTGCTGACGCGCGTTCGCCCGGTCGGCGACGAACTCGTCCGCGTGCTCGAAGCGGCGCGGGTCGCGGTTCGCCGCGCCGGTGAGCACCATCACGGTGGTGCCGGCGGGGATGTCGACGCCGCCGATCGTTGTCGCGGTGCGTGAGAGCCGGAAGTCGCCCTTGATCGGGCTCTCGAAGCGCAGTGCCTCCTCGACGAAGTTCGGGATGTGGTCGCGGTGTTCGCGCAGCACTTTCTGCAGCTCCGGTTGCTCGGCGAGTTGCCGGAGCGCGGCTGCGAGGAGCCGCACGGTCGTCTCCTGTCCGGCGGCGAAGAGGTTCACGGCGACGCGGACGACGTCGATCACCTCGGGTTGCGACCCGTCGGGAAAGGTCGAGGTCGCGAGGCCGGTCATGACGTCGTCGCGCGGCGTGCGGCGCCGATCCTCGATGTACTCGGTGAACCGGGCGTAGAGGAACTCCAGAGGGCTGTGCGTCATGGCGGTCGCCGTGCTGCCGATGGCGCGGTCGGGGCGCTTCGTCCCGAGCTCGGCCCGGAACTCGGCGTGATCGGCCTCGGGCACGCCGAGCAGATCCGCGATCACCAGCAGCGCGAACGGGCTCGCGAAGTCACTGATGAACTCGCACCGGCCGCTGACGAGGAACTCGTCGATCTGGCGATCGGCGAGCCGCCACATGAACGCCTCGTTCTCGCTCAGACGCTTGGGCGTGATCAGGCGCATCAGCAACGCGCGATGTGCGGTGTGTACGGGTGGGTCGAGTGTCGGCAGCTGGTCGCTGAACGGGAGCTCGTCGCGGTGCTCATCGATGAGCGCGCTCACGTCGTCACCGACGAGCGGGACGGGGAAGCCGGGGAAAGGTCCGGTCACCGAATTGCACGAGGAGAACGTCGCGGTGTCGTGGAAAACGGCGATGGCCTCTTCGTACCCGGTGACCATCACGACGTCGTGATGCGGCTCCCGCTGCACCGGGCATTGCGCGCGGAGGTGCTCGTAGTACGGGTACGGATCGGCGACGAAGTCGTTGTCGCGGAAGAAGTCGATCCGGTCGAAGTCGATCCCGTCGAGCTCGGTCACCGCGCGGCTCCGTCCTGCCCGTGTTCGACGGTGAATGGCGTTGGCACTATACGAGAGCGACATTTCCGCCGCAACGGGCGCCCGTCGTCACAGTTCGATGAGCGTCGGGACGCGTCGTTCGGCGATCAGTTCCCTTCCTATCGCGAGAGTGATCTCCTCGCCCGATCCGAACAGCCCTTCGAGCACCATCGTCCGCTTGAGGAAGCGATGAAACGGGTGGTCGGTGGTGAACCCGATCCCTGCGAGCACCTGCTGGCAGTTGGTCGCCACGGTCCGAGCGGCGTATCCCGCCGTCGCTTTGGCGAGCGCGGCGGTGAGCGGGTTCGGCTCGTCGCCGGCGGCGGCGAGCGTCGCTTCGAGCGCTTCGATCGCGAGGAGTGTGTTCGCGAGCCGATGGCGAACGGCTTGGAACGACGCGATCGGCCGACCGAATTGCACCCGCTCCAGCGCGTGGGTGCGGGCGAGCGAGAGCATCGCGCGGGTAGCACCGGCGATCTGGCGCGCGGTCGCCCGACGGCCGAGGGCGACGGCCGCTTCCCAAGCCGCCGGGTCGCCCACCTGGTCGACGACCGGACTGTGGTCGACCCGGACGGTGTGGAATCCCGCGTCGGGATCGATGCCGCGGACCGCGCAGACGTCGATCGACGCGACCGGAACCGTCGCCGCGACCGGGCCCGATCCGGTGTGGCCGACGATCAACAGGTTCCGGGCCGTGGCGACGCGTGCCGTTGCGAGCCCGAGTGCGCGGGCGTGGCCGTCGGATATGTGAGCGGGCGGGTCCCACGCGCCGAACGGTGGGAGCAGCACCGCGAGATCCGGGCCCGGCTTCCGGCCGAGCGCGCCCGCCAACACGTCGTCGAGTGCGGTCGCCGCACGGTTCGTCGCGCCGAGGGTCTCGAACACGATGTCGACCGCGTCACGCGGCTCGGTGTCCAACATCTCGAGCCAGCCGAGGCCGGCCAACACCGTGTCGGCACTCGTGCCCGCGTCGGCGAGCGCGGCGCGGATGGTGTCTTCGAGAAGCGCCCGCTCGGCCGGATCCATCATTCGCCGCCGCCGAGGTCGAGCAGGCGGCGGGCGATGATGTTGCGCTGCACCTCGGCCGTCCCGCCGTAGATCGTCGCGGCGCGTGAGTACAGATACTCGGCGCGCCACGCCGCGGCGGCCGTGCCGTCGTCGATCTCCACCGCGCCGGGAAGGAGTCGACGCACCGCGTCATACGTCGCCTGCTCCGCGGTCGCGACGAGGACCTTGTCGATCGACGTCTCGGCGCCGAGGGTCGCGCCCGAGGCGAGGCGGTGTTGTGTCGCACGCGACCGCGCGCGCAGCGCGTGGAGTTGCACGAATGCGTCACCGACGACGGCCGCGCTGCGATCGTCGTCCCCTGCAACCTCGACGAGCTGTTCGAGCCGGCGGTAGAGGTATGCGATGCGTTGCCAGAAGCACGACGATCGCTCGTAGGGGAGGATGCTCATCGCGACCGACCAGCCGCCGTTCACCTCGCCCAGGATCCGGTCGGCCGGAACGGCGACGTCGTCGAAGAACACCTCGGCGAACTCGCGTACGCCGTTGATCATCTCGAGCGGCGAAACCGTGATCCCGGGCGTGTCCATGTCGACGAAGAACGCGGTGATCCCCCGGTGGCGCGACTCGGCGGCTCCGGTACGCGCCAGCAGAACACAACGATCGGAGTATTGGGCGAGGCTCGTCCACACCTTCTGGCCGGTGATCACCCATGTCGACGCGGTGTCCGCGTCGCCGTCGGGAACCGCCCGGCAGGCCAGTGCCGCGAGGTCGCTGCCGGTGCCCGGCTCGGAGAAGCCCTGGCACCACATCTCCTGACCCGACAGCAGGCGTGGAACGACAACAGCTGCGAGCGCGGGCGCGGCGAAGTCGATGAGCGTCGGCGCGAGCACCTCGATGAGCGAGAAGAGCCCGGGATCCGTGAGGTCGCGTGCGGCCAGTGCTGCGCCGAGCTCGGTGCGGAGCATCGGCGACCCGCCGAGCCCTCCGACCCGCTCCGGCCAGCCGTACCGCATCCAATCCGCGCCGAAGAGGAGCGATTTCACGCGCTGCATCTGCGCGATCTGCTCGTCGAGTGTTCCGGGGGGCGAGTACGCGGGCGCGAGGTCGTCGTGGTGCGTGTCGAGCCAGCGGTGGAGCGCGGCGCGGAAGTCGGCGATCGCCAACCCGCCTGCCTCCGCCATGCGACTCCCTCCGTCGAGAACCCCGCATGCTCTTGGCGAGAGAGGGATTCTCGTCTAGCGTAATCGGCCTATCGAGCCGGTACGAGCGGGGCCGGGAGCGGGCCGGCGCACCCTGGGGAGCGTGGCGCGTGACCATCTGGCACGAAGAGTTGCTGCTGATCGACGGCGCGCTGGCGCCGGCCACGAGCGGCGCTACGTACGAGACCGTCGATCCCGCGACCGAGGCGGTGCTCGGCCGGGCCGCGGACGCGACGGTGGACGACGCCCGGCGGGCGATCGCCGCCGCCCGGCACGCGTTCGACACCACGGGTTGGTCACGCGAGCACGCGTTTCGCGTGCGATGCCTGCGCCAGTTGCACCAGGCGCTCCGAGACAATGTCGACTCGTTGCGCGAGATACTCGTTCGAGAGGTCGGCGCGCCGGTCTCGAGCACGAGTGGGCCGCAACTCGAGGGTCCGATCGACGTGATCGCCTGGTACGCCGACCTCCTCGAGGGATACGACTTCGTTGAAGACCTCGGTGAGCGCGACACCTTCGCGGGGCGGCACCACCGCTGGATCGAGAAGGAAGCCGCCGGTGTCGTCGGAGCGATCGCGGCCTACAACTACCCGATCCAGCTCGCGCTCGCGAAGCTTGCCCCCGCGCTCGCGGCCGGATGCACGGTGGTGCTCAAGGGCGCGCCCGACACACCGTGGTCAACGCTCGGACTCGGCCGACTCGTCGCCGAGGCGACGGAGATCCCACCGGGCGTCGTGAACGTGCTCGCGGGCTCCGACAACGCCGTCGGCGCCGAGTTGACGACGCACCCGGAGGTCGACGTCGTGTCGTTCACGGGCTCGACACCGGTGGGCCGCCAGATCATGGCCGCGGCAAGTGCCACCGTGAAGCGTGTGTTCCTCGAGCTCGGCGGCAAATCGGCGTTCGTGCTCCTCGACGACGGCGATGCGGCGATGGCGGCGATGTTCTGCTCCTACGCCGCGACCTCGCATGCCGGCCAGGGCTGCGCGATCACCTCTCGGCTGGTCGTGCCGCGCGACCAGTACGACGATGTGGTCGATGCCGCACGCACCACGCTGGCCGGGGTGCCGTACGGCGATCCTTCCGATCCGACGAACATGATGGGGCCGCTCATCAGCGAGCGTCAGCGCGAGAAGGTTGCCGGTTACGTCGATCGCGCCATCGCCGAAGGCGCCAAGGCCGTCATCGGGGGCCGCCGTCCCGAGCACCTCCCGCGCGGCTTCTTCTACGAGCCGACCCTGCTCGTCGGCGCGGACGAGAACTCGGCGGTCGCGCAAGACGAGCTCTTCGGTCCGGTGTTGGTAGTGCTGCCGCACGACGGCGACGACGACGCGGTGCGCATTGCGAACAACTCCATATTCGGCTTGTCCGGCGCGGTGATCGGCGGCGATCGTGAGCGTGCGCTCTCGGTGGCGCGGCGCATACGCGCGGGCACGATGAGTGTCAACGGCGGCGTCTACTACGGGCCCGACGCCCCGTTCGGCGGATACAAGCAGTCGGGGATCGGACGCGAGATGGGAGCCGCCGGGCTCGACGAATTCCTGGAGCTGAAGACCCTCGCCGAGCCGGCGGGCTGAGCGCACGCGTCGGCCCGGGCGCCAACTGAGAATGGGCCTCCTCTTGTGCGAGAGAGCCGTTCTCGGTTACGGTAATTCTGCTATCGGCGTGGTGCCGCCGGGGTCGTTCGCTCCCGCGCGGGGTGCCGCCGTCTCGACCAGGGGGGAGCCGGGATGACCCGGAAGAACATACGCCTTCGTGCGGTCGGCCCGCCGGTTGCGTTCGCGCTCCCCGCCGCAGCGCGCACGGCGACAACACCGAAGTAGTACGCGGAGCACAGCCGCGATCCCGCGTCGGAGGCGTACGTGCAGGAGCTGACCAGCTCAGTCATCCAGGGCTTCCCGGTCGGCTGCGTGTTCGCGCTCGTCGCGGTCGGGTTCGTGCTCACCTACAAGGTGTCGGGCGTCTTCAATCTCGCGTTCGGCGCCCAGGCGTTCGCTTCGGCGGCGGTGTACTACGTGCTGCGGGTCAACCACGGCTGGCCGACACCCGCCGCCGCAGTCGTCGCAGTCCTCGTTGTGTCGCCACTGCTCGGGGTGCTGCTGTACTTCGCGATCTACCGGTATCTGCGGACGGCCGCGCCGGTCGCCCGGCTCGCAGTGTCGATCGGGCTCCTCGTCGCACTGCCCGAGATCGTGCAGCTGGTCCTGCGACTCGGCAGCTCGCCGCTGTACGGCGTCGAGGGCATCGTCGGCAACGGCGACACCCAGTATCACTTCTTCAGCTACGTCGTCGATCGCGATCAGCTCTCGACCATCATTGCGACGCTCGCGTTCGTCGTCGGTCTCACGCTCATGTTCCGGTACACGACCATCGGCCTGCGCATGCGCGCCGTCGTCGAGAGCGCGCGCATGACCGAGCTGGCGGGAATCAGCGCCGACCGCGTCTCATCGGTCGGTTGGGCGCTGTCGAGCATCCTCGCGGGAATGGCCGGGGTGCTGCTCGGCCCGCTCTTCCCGCAGCTGTCGTCACAGAACTTCTTCCTGCTGATCGTCGCCGCGATCGCCGCGGCTGCCTTCGCGGGGCTTTCCAGCCTCCCGCTCGCGCTCGTCGGTGGTCTCGGTCTCGGGATCGGGGCGCAGATCCTTTCGCGCACGCTCCCGACGAACAGCATCCTCGCTCAGGGACTGCGCCCCTCGCTCCCGTTCGTCGTGCTGTTCCTGGTACTCATCCTGAAGCCTTCGCTCCAGCGCAAACGGGAGGTCACGGATCCGCTCGCGAGTGTCGACCCGCCCCCGCCCGCGCTCGCGGCGCTCGAGCGCGGCCGGGGCCTGACCCTCGCGACTTATGTCTTCGAGACGGCCGTGTGCGTCGGACTCGTCTCGTGGTTCGTCTTCGTCGGCAACGCGTACTGGCTCTCGCTCGCAACGCAGGCGGTCATCTTCTCGATCATCTTCCTCTCGATCACGGTGTTCACCGGCATGGCGGGTGAGATCTCTCTCGCGCAGGGCTCGTTCGCGGCGATCGGCGCGTTCACGTGCGGACAGCTCGCGACGCGATGGGGCGTCTCCGTGTTCGTCGGAGTCGCCCTCGGGATCGCGATCGCGGCCGCGGTCGGCGCGCTGCTGGCGGTCCCGGCGTTGCGGCTCGGCGGCATCTACCTTGCGCTCGCGACACTCGCCTTCGCCCTCTTCTTCGAAGAGGTGATCGTGAAGTTCGACTGGGCGGGTGGGGGTCTCCTGCCGGTATCCGTCCCGCGTCCCATTCTCGGCCCGATCAACTTCACGAGCGACCGCGCCTTCTTCTTCTTGTGCCTGGTCGGTCTCGCGATCGCCGCGCTGTTCGTCGTGCGGATGCGCCGGGGCTCCACCGGCCTCTCACTTCGCGCGCTCGCCGGAAGCGAGATCGCGGGCTCGTCGGTCGGCATCAACCCCGCCCGGGCGCGGATCACCGCGTTCGCGGTCTGTGCAGGGATCGCCGCCGCGGGCGGCGCGCTTCTCTCGATGCGCGAGGGCGCGGCAAATTACCAGGCCGACTTCACGGTGCAGTTCGCGCTGTTCTGGCTCGTGCTCGTCGTGACGCTCGGGGCGCGCACCATCGAGGGCGCGATCGTCGCGGCCTTCGCGCTGGAGTTCTTCCCCGAGCTGCTCCACGGGATCGGGTTGTCACAGTCGTGGCAATACATCCTCTTCGGTCTCGGCGCCATCGCGTTCGCGCGGCACCCGGAGGGCACCCTCGAGTACTTCAAGCGCACGTCACAGAATTTCATCCAGCACTGGCTCGACCGGTTCGAGGCGCGCCGCGCGCGTCGGCAGTCGACCGGGTCCCCGGGCGGTACGCGAGCGACTCGGGAGCAGACCGTGTCGCCGCCGCCCGCCGTCGCGAAGCGGAGAGCATGACGTGACGGCGGACGCCCCGCTCCTGGTCGCCGAGAACGTGACGGTGAGGTTCGCGGGAATCACCGCGCTCGACGACGTCAGCCTGCAGGTCGCCGAGCGCGAGGTGGTAGGGCTGATCGGGCCGAACGGTGCAGGTAAGACGACGCTCTTCAACTGCCTGTTCGGGATGCTACGGCCCGACCGCGGCACCGTCCGCTTCGGCGGGACTCCCATCGGGGGGCTGCCGACACACAGACGAGCCCGCCTCGGAATCGGGCGGACGTTTCAACGCATCGAGCTCTTCCCGGGCCTGACGGTCAGGGAGCATCTGCTCGTCGCCGAGCGCACGCGTCGTCGCAAGGTCGCGCTGTGGAAGGACGTCTTCGGCGCCGGGAGGGCCGACGCCGACGAGAGGTCCCGCATCGACGCGACACTCGACTTGCTCGGTCTGACGGGTGAGGCCGACCGGCCCATCGAGGCGCTCAGCCTCGGGCACGGCCGCCTCGTCGAGGTCGGGCGCGCCCTCATGACCGAGCCCCGCCTGCTGCTGCTCGACGAGCCGTCGTCGGGCCTCGACCGCAGCGAGACGCGCGCGCTCGCCGCGACGCTTCGTGTCGTGCACGAGAACCGCGGCACCGCGATGCTGCTCGTCGAGCACGACCTCGACATGGTGCTCGACCTCGTCGGGCGGATCTACGTCCTCGACTTCGGGACGATGATCGCAGCGGGGCCGGCGGACGAAGTCCTGCGCGACGCGAAAGTGCGCAAGGCATACCTCGGCGAGACGTCGACGGCGCAGGGGTCCATCCAGTGAGCCGTGGAGCGCTGCTCGAAATGCGTGACGTCTGTGCCGGCTACGGGCCGTTCCGCGCGATCTTCAACATCTCACTGTCGGTTCCGGAAGGCGGGGTGGTCGCGCTCCTGGGCGCCAATGGCGCCGGCAAGTCCACGACCGCACGCGTCATCACCGGTCTCGTGCCGATCCAGAGCGGGTCGGTCTCGTTCGAAGGCAGAGACATCGTCGGCGTCAAGGCGTGGAGGATCGCGCGGCTCGGCGTCATGCACGCGCCCGAGGGGCGCTCGGTGTTCAGCTCACTCACGGTGCAGGAGAACCTCACGCTCGACCTCGCGAGCATGCAGGGCCGAGCGCGTGTCGCGGAGGGGCTCGAGCGCGCCTACGAGCTGTTCCCGCGCCTCGGTGAGCGCCGTTCGCAGCGGGCGGGGACCTTGTCGGGGGGCGAGCAGCGGATGTTGTCGCTCGCTCGCGTCCTTGTGCACCCGCCGCGGCTCCTCGTCGTCGACGAGCTCTCCTTGGGGCTCGCGCCGATCATCGTCGAAGATCTGTACGCCACGCTGCGGCGGGTCAACGAGGCCGGTACCGCGTTGGTCGTCGTCGAGCAATACGTCGGCCGCGCGCTGTCGCTCGCGCAGTCGGTCGTCGTACTCCAGCACGGCGAGGTGGTCTACAACGGTCCGGCTGCCGACCTGGGCGACGCGTCGGAACGGCTCCTGGCGACGCACGCGCACTTCGGGGCGGGATGATGTGGGGGCCCAACTCGCTGATCCTGACGGTGCTGCCGTTCCGAGCGGCGGCGGGCCGGTCGCAGGTGCGATGCTGCTGACGACACTTGGCTGAACGAGAAGGAACCTGCGCCGCGGCGCGAACGAGGAGAAGAGGACATGTCACCGTTCAGTGCCTTTCGCTACGACGGCAAGCGCGCGCTCGTGGTCGGCGGTGCCACCGGTATGGGTGCCGCGGTCGCCGAGTTGGTGCAAGACGCCGGCGCCGAGGTCGTGGTGATGGACTTCGCCGAGGTCACACTGGCCGGCGCCAAGGCAATCCACGTGAATCTCGGTGAAGCGGCGTCGATCGACGCCGCGGTCGACGAGTGCGGCGGCCCGGTGCACGCAGTGTTCTCGTGCGCCGGCGTAGCCGACGGCACACCGAACATCGAGAAGATCAACTTCATCGGCCACCGGTACCTCATCGATCTGTTGCTGTCGCGCGGCCTGGTCGGCCGCGGCGCGGCCATCGGGTTCATCTCGTCGGCGGCCGGTCTCGGCTGGGAGCCGAATCTCCCGCTGCTGAAGGAGTACCTCGACATCACCGACTTCGACGCCGCGGCGAAGTGGGCCCGGGAGCACGGCAAGGCCGACTACATGTGGAGCAAGCAGGCCATCTGCGCCTACGTCGCGCGGGAGGCGATGTCGCTCTTGTCGAAAGGGATCCGGATCAACGCGATCTGCCCCGGTCCGACCGACACGCCTCTGGCGCAGGCCAACAAGGAGATGTGGCTGGGCTTCGGCTCCGACTACCGCGCCGAGGTGGGCGTCGAAGCCGCGACGCCGCTCGAGCAGGCGTACCCGCTCGTCTTCTTGTGCAGCGATGCCGCGGCCGCGATCACCGGCACGACGATGATCACCGACTCCGGTTACTTCAGCGCCGGCGTGACGGAGACGTTCCCGGGCGCGACGCCGATCGTCAATTTCCTTCTCGGACGTTGACGGTCGCCCGGCGTCAGGACGGAGTAGTCGGGCGCGGTGCCAGTGTCACCGACGGAATGGAGAGCGTCGTGCCACCACGGAGCACTGCATCGATCAACGTCACGAGGTGGTCGACGTCGATGAGCGAGCCGCTCAGGTAGTTGCGCGCCACCCAGACGGGATAGAACTCCGCGGCCAGGTCGGCGTTCCAGCCGTTGGCGAATTCGGTTTGGGAAGGGCCTTCCCCGCCGGCGCAGTCGCCCACGACGACGCGGGTGAAGCCGACGTTCGGGTGCTCGGCGCGCCAGGCTTCCACCAGCTTGTCGAGCGCTGCCTTGCTCACCGCGTACGCGGCGAGCCCGGGCCAAGGCGGTGTGAGCGACGCGCTCACCGATGACAGGTACGCGGCGCGGCCGCCGGAAGTCGAGAGATGCGGGATTGCAGCGCTGGTGATCAACGCCGCGCCCGTTACGTTCGTGTCGAAGACGCGGTGCCACGTCGCGGCGTCGGTGTCGACGAGCCGCGCGAGTGGGCCGATCCCGGGCGCGTAGACGAGGGTGTCGATCCCGCCTAGGCCCGCCGCCGCGTCGGCGATCGCGGCGCGACACGATGTCTCGTCGGTGACGTCGCATTCGATCGCGAGCGTCTCGGGCCCGGCCTCCCGCGCCGCGTCGCCGAGTCGGTCGCGTCGTCTCGCGAGCAATGCAACCCGCGCGCCCCGCCGTGCCAGCCCGATCCCGATGCAGCGACCGAGCCCGCTCGACGCGCCCACCACCACCGTTCGCAAGGTGTCCACCTCTCTGAAAGCCGACGAGGGATCGTACTCAGCCGCCGTCGCCGGCGCCTCGCGCGATCGCAGGGGACACCCTTTACTCCGGAGTGACTCCGAGGTACTGCGCGATCCGCCGGAGCATCTCCGGATCGAGCGCGCGGTCGCGCAGCAACATCTCCTGCGTGAGCAGGGCGCCGAGACGGCCGTCCTCGCTCCGGAGCGATCCGCTGTAAACGCCGCGCGAACCGCTCGCTTTCAGTGGCCACAGTTCGAGGAGCATCCACTCATCGGCGCGGATCGGCTCGTGAAACCACAGGCTGTGATCGATGCTCGGGCCCCCGGCCGGAAGACCGAGGACGTCGACCTGCCCGAAGCCGGAACCGAGATCGGAGACGTAGGTGACCGCGCATGCGTGCACCAAGGGGTCGTCGGGAAGCGGAGAAGAGGCGCGCACCCACAAGGAATCCGAGTGGCGAACCTGTCCGTCACCGATACGCGTCGGCGTCACCTCGCGGACCTCGACGAGGAACGGCGACGGGCGCGCGGCGAGCGTCGCCGGATCGGCACCGCCCCGCGTCGCGACGGCATCGAACGTCGCGCTGTCCTCGCGGGCGTGGAACGACGCGACCATCGAGAAGATGACCTCGCCGTCTTGCACGGCCCGCACGTGGCGCGCAGAGAAGGAGCCACCGTCGCGGTCGCGGTCGACGTGGAGGATCACGGAACGGTCGACGCGGCCCGGCCGGAGGAAGTAGCCGTGCAGCGAGTGGGGCAGGCGTTCGGGAGGGACCGTCGCGCCCGCGGCGCGCAGGGCCTGCGCCGCGACCTGGCCGCCGTACAGAGACATCCGAGCACCCGCGCCGGCCTCGTTCTCGCCGCGGAACAGGTCGCGGTCGAGGATTTCGAGGTCGAGTAGAGCGGCGAGCCCGCGCGCCGGAGGTCCGCCGAGGGTCGATTGCACGATCGCTCGCTCCCCTTGGGTCGGGCCGCTCCTCCTGCGATCGGACCCTAATCTCGTTCGGTGCGGTCCCGCGCCCGCGTGCTTGTGGGCAGCGGTGCGAAACACGCCGGCCGGTGTGCCATGGGAGGATGGATCGTGGTCGCGATCGGTCCCGCGCTCGACGGCATGCCCTCGCTGTTCTCGGTCGCGTTCGATCTCGCGCCGGTCGGCTACACCGTGCAGGAGCATTTCGCGACCGGCACCGCGACGGCCTACACGGCTGCAGGGCCGCGTGACGCGGACGGCCGCTGGAACGTCGAGCCTTCGACGACCGCCGATTTCGTCACGCGTGTCGTCGTGTACCGGCCGAGTGATCCGGCGCGCGCGAACGGTACGGTCATCGTCGAGTGGCTGAACGTCACCGGCGGCATCGATGTTCCGGCGCTGTGGATGACGACCCACCGGCATCTCGTACGCGACGGGTACACGTGGGTGGGGATCAGCACGCAACAAGCCGGGATCGAAGGCGGCGGCATGATGCCGGGGCTCGGGCTGCGCAGCACGGAACCGGCGCGCTACGGCCGGCTGCGCCATCCCGGCGACGCATTCGCGTTCGACATGTTCACGCAGATCAGCCGCGCGATCTGTGCCGAGTTGTCGCGGAGCTACCGGTTGCCCGTCGAGCGCATCATCGCGGCGGGAGCATCGCAATCCGCGTTCCACCTCACGACCTACGTCAACGCGATCGACGCTAGGGCCGCGCTGTTCGACGGGTATCTGTTGCAAGGTCGGGCCGGCGCCGGGGCCCCCATCGACGGTTGGGATCCCGCCACTATCGGGTCGACGGATCCGGCCGCGCGGCGGGCCCGCCTCGCGGGCCGCGACCGCATCCGTGAAGACGTGCGCGTGCCGGTCATGGTCGTCCAGAGCGAGACCGACATCCTGGGCACGCTCGCGTACCTGCCCGCCCGTCAAGCCGACGGCGAGCGTTTCCGGCTCTGGGAGGTCGCCGGCGCCGCGCACTGTGACACGTACTTCGTGTGTGCTTCGCCGGTCGATTCCGGCTCGCGCCCGACCGAGGAGCTCGCCGAGCTCATCGCACGTACCGACGGCACAGGGATGCCGACGGAGCTCCCGATCAACTCGGGTCCTCAGATGCACTTCGTGCTCCAGCGGGCGTTCGACGCGCTCGACGCGTGGATACGCGAAGGAGTCGCGCCGCCCGGGGCGGCGCGACTCGCCGTCGATGAGAACGAGGCGCTCGTCGTCGACGAGGTCGGGATCGCGCGTGGAGGCCTGCGCACTCCGTGGGTCGACGCGCCGGTCAGCATCCTCTCCGGCCTCGGGCAGCCGGGTCTCATGACCGAGCTGTTCGGTACGACGCGCCCGCTCGACGCGCGGGCACTCACGAGGCTGTACCCGCGCGGCCGTGCCGACTACGTCGAGCGGTTTCGCGGCGCGACGCGCGCCGCCGTCGACGCCGGATACCTCCTGTCCGCCGACGAGTCAGAGATCGGAGCGCTCGGGGCGGCGGCCTGGCCCGGCCCCTGATCACGGTCGCCTGATCGACCGCGCGGCACGCCTTGACCGTTTCCGATCCGAGGAGTGGTCGCGGGGCGAGCTAGACGCGAGCCGGCGCAACCGGCGCGCCGGCGACGTCGACGGTCGTGCGCAGGACGCAGCCGCGCAGCTCGGTGTGCTCGGCATGGCCGCCCGTTGTGACGTAAAGATCGCGCCCGTCGAAGCACAAGCTCGTGGTGAAGGTTGATGGGGTCTCGATTCTCCGGTCGACCTCGCCGGCGGGGGTGAAGCGCGCGATCCCGCCACTGACGAGTGCGACCCACAGCGCTCCCTGTTCGTCGAGCGCCATGCCGTCGGGGTGCCCGAGATGGGCCACCTCGAGGTCGTGCCGGGTGTGGCGCGCCACGTCGAAGACGACGATCCGCTGCCTGCGGGTATCGCTCAGATAGATCGTGCCGCCGTCGGCTGTACACGCGACACCGTTCGCGTGGGCGACGTCGGCGAACATGATGACCGACTCGGCGTCGACATCAATGCGCCACAACTCCCCGGGAACGACCTCGGCGTCGGGGTCGAACACGGCAAAGCGCAACGCGCCGGCGTAGATCCGCCCCATCGCGTCGGTGCAGAGGTCGTTCCATCCGGCGACGCCGTCGATGTGGGCCAACGTGCGCTGCTCGTGCCCGGCGCGGACGTGGATCAGATCGCGTCCCGAGCACACGACGCCTCCGTCCGCGTGGACGGCGATGCCGCCGACACCGCGCCGCTTCGGTACCACGGTGCTGAGCATCCCCGCCGCGTCGAGCCGGTATACGCCTCCGCCCAGGACATCGGAGAACAAGAGAGATCCGTCGACGCCGATCGTCGGCGCCTCCGCGAGGCCGAAGCCGTGCGCGACCACCTCCCAGTCCATCGCGAGACGAGGCTACGCCGGGACGTCGCTCCGGGAAATCCGTGGACCCGGAACGGGCCGTGAAGCGTCTGAGTCTTCGTGGACCGATCATGACCGGACAGCCGTCGCGTCGACTTCGGGTCGGTCTGCATGTCGGCCAGCTCGCGCAACCGATCCCCGGCGGGATAGGGCGGGTCACGGAGATGCTCTGCGCCGAGCTGCCGAGGCACGCTGATGTGGTCGCGTTCGCATCTTGCCCGCCGTACCGGCGCGGTCGCATCAGGGCGCGGGTGAACGGCGTCGCGGAGTTTCGAGGTCTCGGAGTCCTGCCTCCTCAGTGGTGTTACGAGGTGTGGCAGCGACGCCGTCGCCGCATCGACTTGGGTGTCGACGTGTGCCACGCTCCCAGCCTCGCGATACCTCCCACGCGGGCGCCGCTGGTCGTCACCGTCAACGACGTTGCGTTCATTCGTCATCCCGAGATGTTCACGGCGCACGGGGCTCGTTTTCACGAGCGGGCTCTAGCGATCGCGCGCCGTGAAGCGGCCGCGATCATCGTGCCGTCGGCGTTCACCCTGACCGAGCTGGTGCACGAAGGTTTCGAGCCCGCGCGGATCCACCATGTGCCGCTCACGGCCTCCGCCCCGCTCGGCTGCGGGTCGCGCGACGCCGAACAGCACCTGCGCAGTCTCGGTGTGCGCGAGCCGTTTCTCCTTGCCGTCGGTACCGTCGAGCCGCGGAAGAACTACGAGACCATCGTCGCCGTGCTCGCGCACGTGCGCGGTCGTATTCCGGAGGTCTCACTCGTCGTCGCCGGGAACCCGGGCTGGAACGCGACACCGGCTGCGTCAGGGCTCGAAGCGGCGGGCGTCGTCTTCGTCGGACCGGTACGGGACGACGAGCTGGACTTCCTTTATCGCCGGGCAAAGATCGTGCTCAACGCCTCGATCTACGAAGGATTCGGTCTGACGGTCCTCGAGGCAATGGCCCGCGGGTGCGCGGTGGTTGCCAGCGACATCCCCGCACACGGGGAGGTCGGCGGCGGTGGCGTACGACTCGTGCCGGCACGCGACGTGGATGCCTGGGCAGACGTGATCTGCAGGCTCCTCGTCGACCGCGGCGCGCGTGCGCGTCTCGGCCGGCTCGCGCGCGAACGGTCCGGGCGGTTCACCCTCGCGAGGACCGTCGCCGGCCACCTCACGGCGTACAACTCGGTGGTGCCGGGCGATCCGCCGTTGCCCTGCTGAACGTCGTGCCCGGCCGACGTTTAACAGGCCGTTTACTCCCTCGCGCGAGAACGGGATGTCGCCCCGATTCTCGAGCTGCGGCCGTATGGGCAGGCCGGAGCGGTCTCGGCGGCATCGATCCCGATCAGGGAGGTACGTGGTGAAGAACACAACGCAGACGATTACCGAGCAGGCCGTCGTCGGGAAGCGGCTCGGGCGTCACATCAACTTCGATCCGCGCTCGGGCGATTATCCGGTGACAGCGTTCTTGGTCCCCGGCAAGACCGTGAAGTCGCGGTCATGGGAAAGGCCGGGCCCGTTCGATCAAGGAGACACCGGTTCGTGCACGGGACAAGCCGTGGCCGGACTCGTCATGACCGCACCGATCGCGGACACCGGCATCGATCAGGGCACCGCGATGCAGATCTACGAGCTCGCGACCAAGCTCGATCCTTATCCCGGCAACTACCCGCCGGACGACACCGGGTCGTCGGTACTGGCCGCGATGCAGGCGGCCCAGCAGCTCGGCTATATCACCAGCTACCACTGGTGCTTCTCGCTCCAGGACGTGCTGCAAGCCCTCTCGCAAGTCGGCCCGGTCGCGATCGGGATCAACTGGTACACCAGCTTCGATCAGCCGGACGCCACGGGTCACGTCACGTTGCAGCCCGGAGCAACGGTGCGCGGGGGCCACGCATTGAACCTCACCAGCGTCGACACGCAGGCGAAGCGCGTGGGCGGCTGGAATTCGTGGGGTGAGCTCTGGGGCGTCGACGGGCAGTTCACCATGGACTGGCAGACGCTCGACGTGCTCCTCGGCGAGAACGGCGAAGCCGCCGTCGGTATCAAGTAGCGCGCCGGCCACAGCTCGGGGGAGGCGAGGTCGGGCGCGGTTCCCGTCCGTGCCACCGGCCTCGTCTCCCCCATGCATCTCGCTGTCAGCCCTCGTTCCTTTGCCTCATGGAGAACTAGTCCATACAACTGTTGTGAGATACAACCATGGCGGGCCGCCCGGGGCATGATGACCAGGTCGTCGACGCCGTCTTGCACGCGTCGCGAGCACTCGTCGCGGTCTCGGCCCGGGGCCGCTCGCTCGTTCGTTCGGTCACGAATCTCCGGCGGCGCGAGATCACGGGGATCGTGGGCCGCGTCCCGCGATCGCAACGTGACGCGATGGTCGCCGCGCTGCACGCGTTCGGTGAAGCTGCGGGCGAGCGGCCGGACACGTCGTGGGCACCCGAATGGGCGGGGGAGTGAGCACGACCCGCCGCCGGCTGGCCCGACCGGTCCGGCGTATGAAGGCGTTCGCGTCGGGCGCCGATGGCGACCGCGACCCGGCGCCGCGGGCGAGCGTCGTTCACGCTCGCATACTTGACGGTTGGGTCCGGCACGCGCGGGCGGCCGCTACGACGCCTCGGTCGCATGCGATGGGAGCTCGCCGGCGCCGTCGCCCACGAGCAGGCTGCGTTGATCCAGCACGAACAGCAGCGCGAGCGACGGGAGGATCAATAGGACCGCAACGCCGAAGACGACCAGCGTCGCGGCCAGCGTGCCCGTCGGTGCCGCCGCGGCCGAGACCTTGAGCGTCTGCGGGAGGATGTACGGCCATTGCGCGACGCCCCAGCCCCACACGACGGATGCGACGGCGCCGATCGCGAGCAGCCGCGCGTAACGGTGCTCGCCGCGGACGAGGAGCCACAGCGACGTGACACCGCACACCGCGGACACGATCACGAGCGGCAGGCCGCGCGACGTCAGGCCGTCGAAGAGGTAACGGGCGTCGGAGCGCAGCACGAAGATCCCTGCGAGAGAGACCAGCCCCGCGACGATCGCGGTCGCGACCGCGCGAGCGCGGAAGTACTCGACGAGCGTGGCGTCGCCGAGCCGCCGCCCGTCCCAGACGAGGTAGACCGCGGCGAGGTACGCGCACACGACCACCGCCATGATCCCACCGAGAATCGAGGTCGGGTTGACCCAACTCGACCAGGGGTCGCCGGCCTTTCCCCCGGCCGGGACGCGGCCCGACGCGATCGCGCCTGCCACCGCGCCGAGGCAGTACGGCACGAGCACCGAGGAGATTGCAAAGACCGCGCCGAAGCGCCGCCGGTCGGCAGTGGTGAACACGACCTTGCGGAAAGCGAAGCTGGCACCGCGCAGCACGATGCCGAAGGCCGCGAGGGTGAGAGGCACGAACAGCGTGATCATGATCGACGAGAATGCAGGCGAGAACGCCGTCCACAGCACGACGAGCGAGAAGATCAGCCAAACATGGTTCGCCTCCCACACCGGGCCGATCGAATGGTCGATCAGCGCGCGCGGTCGCTCGCCCCGCTCGGCGCCGCCCGCGACGAGATCCCAGAATCCCGCGCCGAAGTCGGCACCACCGAAGAGCGCATACGCCGAGACGGCGACGAAGAGCACGACCGCCGTCGCGTCAGTCATGAGCCCCCACCGGGACCTGTTCGTCGCCGCCTTCCGACAACTCCAAGGGATCGCGAGGCCCGTAGGGCACGGCTGTGCGATCGGTACCGGCCGTTCGGAATCGCCGGCTCAGGTTGCGCAGCACGAGGATCGTGGTGACGCCGAGGACCGCGTAGATGCCGAGCACGATGACGA
>Ga0335085_10002363_pt1 | contig 35502 bp, 28 predicted proteins | sample Lox_Sample_45_FD_206712 | JGI IMG/M metagenome (GOLD analysis project Ga0335085, IMG submission 206712) | Soil microbial communities from Loxahatchee National Wildlife Refuge, Florida, United States - Lox_Sample_4.5 | ecosystem: Environmental > Terrestrial > Soil > Wetlands | place: USA... | reverse complement strand
CCCTGGTGAACAATACCGACGGCACTGACTTTCAATCCGAAAAAGTGGTCAAGGCCCTGGAAAACCCCCGCGCCCGGCAGCGCCTGGTCAGCGGCCTGCTTGGTTATGCCGCCGGACGCCACGCCGCTGGTATCGTCGTCGATTTCGAGCTCCTCCCTGAAAGTGCCTATCCCGCTTTCCGGGAGTTTCTGGGGGACCTTGCCAACACGCTTCACCGCGCCAATTTGAAGGTCATGGTCGCCCTGCCCGCTCTCGATTTTGGAATGGATTACCGCATCATCGCTTCCCGGGTGGACGCCATCATCCTGATGAATTACGACGAGCATTGGACCACCGCTCCGGCGGGCCCGGTGGCCTCCCAGGAGTGGTACACAAAAAACATGGACCTGGCACTCAAGGAGGTGCCGCCGCAAAAGTTGATCGTGGCCGTCGGTAGTTACGCGTACGACTGGCCGGCTCCAACCAAAAAGGATCCGAAGCCCACCGCCCAGCCGCTCAGCTTTCAAGACGCGGTGGTGCGCGCCCAGGAATCGGAATCGGATGTCGAGATGGATTCCGATCACCTCAACGCCCACTTCACTTATTCCGACGACGACAACCGGGACCATGACGTCTGGATGGTGGACGGCGTCGCCGCCTTCAACCAGATCCGCGCCGCCGAGCAGCGCGGCGCCCGCGGCATGGCCCTGTGGAGGCTTGGCTCCGAGGATCCCTCGCTTTGGTCTGTGTTCGAGGCCACCACCTCCACGGAAGAGATTCGTTCTCGTCTGGCCGTCATTCCTCCGGGATACGACTTGGTGCTGGAGGGAGATGGAGATATCTGGCGTGTGCTTTCCACACCGGCGCCCGGTGCGCGTACCTTTCAGTACGACCCGTCGGTGGACCTCATCACCGCGGAGACCTACACCAAATTTCCGGAAACGTATCGCATCCAGCAGCTCGGCGCGGTGCCCGGCAAGGTGGCCCTGACGTTCGATGACGGCCCCGATCCGGAGTTCACTCCGCGCATCCTCGACGTCCTTAAGGAGAAAAACGCGCCGGCCACGTTTTTCGTCATTGGGGAACATGCCAAGGACAATCCGCGGATTCTCCGCCGCATGTACGCCGAAGGACATGAGATCGGCAATCACACCTTTTCCCACCCGCACTTCGATACCACCGACTTCTCAGAAACGTTTATTCGCACGCAGTTGAACCTGACCGAGTTGGTGCTGGAGTCCACGCTCTTCGTGAAAAGCGTCCTCTTCCGGCCGCCCTACGGCATTGACCACCAGCCCGATTCCGCGGACGAGGTGGCTCTGCTCCCCATCCCGCAAAAGTTCGGCTACTTGCTCGTCGGCGCCCGCATCGACCCGCACGACTGGGGAAACGAAGGAGGCATGCCGCCCCCCGCCTCCGCCGAGGTAGTGAAGGAAGTGCTCGCCCAGGCGCGCACGCGCAAGGGGAACATCATTCTGCTGCATGACGGCGGCGGGCCCCGCGCTTCCACGGTCGAAGCGCTTCCGCAAATCATTGATGGACTTCGCGCGCAGGGCCTTCAAATCGTCCCCGTTTCCGAGCTCATCGGCCAGAGCCGCGCCGAGGTCATGCCCCCGCTCGCCGGTAACGAAAAACTCCTGGCCCGCGCGGACTCCCTCCTCTTCGACCTCTCCAACTTCGCCGGACTGGCCATGGCCGTGCTCTATCTGGCAGGAATTGTGCTCGTCAGTGGCCGCGCGGCAATCGTCGGCCTGCTGGCTCTGGCCGAAAAACTGCAACGCCGCGTTCCCGAGCATCCGGATTTTCGTCCCCTGGTCACCGTCGCCATCCCCGCGCATAACGAAGAGGCCGCCATTGAAGCGACCGTGCGCTCCGCACTGGCTTCGGAGTACGCCCCTCTGGAAGTCGTCGTGGTCAACGACGGTTCCTCGGACGCCACCGCCGGAATTCTCGACCGCTGTTTTTCCGCGGACCCGCGCGTGCGCATCCACCACCAGGTGAATCGCGGTAAACCCGCAGCCCTGAATCAGGCGCTGGCCATGGCCGCGGGAGAAATCATCGTCACCATTGACGCGGACACCGCTGTCCATCCCTCCGCCATCGGCCGGCTGATCCGCCATTTTGCGGATCCCTCGGTCGGCGCAGTGGCCGGCAACGTCAAGGTGGGCAACCGCACTTCCTGGATCACCCGTTGGCAGGCTCTCGAATACATCACCAGCCAGAATATGGAGAAGCGCGCCTTCGACTTATTGAACTGCATCACCGTAGTGCCCGGAGCGCTCGGCGCCTGGCGTGCGGAAGCCATCCGTGCGGCCGGTGGCTTCGCGGCCGATACCCTGGCCGAAGACACGGATTTGACCTTCTCCATCCGCCGCCGCGGCTGGCGCATCTCTTACGAGCCGCGGGCGAAGTCCTACACCGAGGCACCGGAAACCCCCGGCGCGTTGATTCGCCAGCGCTTCCGCTGGACCTACGGGACGCTCCAGGCCGTTTGGAAGCATCGCGATACACTGGGCCGTCCGCGCTTTGGCACTCTGGGCTTCATCGCCCTGCCCAATGTTTTCCTCTTCCAGATTCTGTTGCCCCTGGTTTCCCCGGTGATTGATTTGATGTTCCTGATCACCCTCGGGATGTGGGGCTTGGCTCAGCTCCAGCTCACGCGCTTCGGCACCATTTGGACTCAGGAAGACGTGCAGCGCTCGCTCTTCTTTTTTGCGCTCTTCATGTTCATTGATTTTGTTACCTGCGTCCTGGCCTTCGCCCTGGAATGGGATGAGGATTGGTCCCTGCTCTTTCCCCTTCTCCTCCAGCGGTTCTATTACCGGCAACTCATGTATGTGGTCCTCTTCCGGGCGGTGGTGCAGGCCTGGAAGGGCGGCGCAGTGGGTTGGCGCGGCGTGCAGCCCCAGCCTCGTCCCGCTGCCGGTGGCGCCTAACGAAGTGGTAGGACAGGCATTCCTGCCTGTCTCCCCCGCGCCTCCTCCCCACACTCTCCCACCCCGCGCCACGCATCCCCGCTCGAAACTGCGCCCCATCTCGGCTCGTCTCAAAATTGAAGGTTTCCATGAATTGTCTCCCCGTTCGCGTCATTCTCACCGGCGGCCTCTTGCTTCTCCCGGCGCTGCTGCTTCCCGCCCGGAGTCCGGGGGACCAGGTTCAGGAGCACACCGGCCACCCCCAGCACGCGGACGCTGCCCAGGCGTCTCACCACGCCTGCCTGGAAGAAGAGCGCGCCTCCATCGAGCGGGGCGAAGGATTCGGCATGGCCATGCCGGCCGACGTCACCGACTATCCCGGGCCGCGCCATGTGCTCGATCTGGCTTCTGAACTTCACCTGACGGCGGAGCAGCGTGCCGCCGTTGAAAAACAGTTCGCCGCCATGCATGAAAAGGCGCTGGTGCGCGGAAAGGAGCTGTTCGAGGCCCAGGCACGCCTCGAGCAGATGTTCCGCGATCGCCGCACCGAAGCCGACCTCCGCGAGCAGTCCTTCCGTGTGGACTCCATTCACGCGGAATTGCGCTGGATTCATCTCTCTGCGCACCTTTCCACCCAGAGGATTCTCACCGCGGAACAGATCGCGCTGTACACCCGCCTGCGCCACCAGCAAATGTAATGGGGTCCGCCTGCGGCCGCTTTCAGGAATCTTTGCTGGTCGATCCGAGCCTCTGCTGGTAGCATGGACTTGCTGGGCTGTATCCCGATGTTTTGGGAATGGCACCGGAGGCCTCATGAGCATCATCCCTTCCGCGGGGCAACCCCACGGACGCGTTACCGTCCCGGAAATTCTCTCCCGCAAGCAATTCCGTTCGGGTCAGCCGCCGGTCACCGAACGGAAAATCACCAGCCTCACCGCCTATGACTATCCGACCGCGCGCCTGGTGGATGCGGCGGGCGTGGACATCGTGCTCGTGGGCGATTCGCTGGCCATGGCCGTCCTCGGTTACGAGAACACTCTTCCCGTGACCCTCGACGAAATGTTGCATCACACGCGTGCTGTGCGCCGGGGCGTGCGCCGCGCGCTGCTGGTCGCAGACATGCCGTACGGCACGTTTCAAAACGGCGCGGTGGAAGCGGTGCGCAACGCCACGCGGTTTGTCAAAGAGGCGGGCGCGGAGGCGGTGAAAATCGAAGGCGGGGAACGGCGCATGGAAGTGGTCTCGCGCCTGGTAGAGGCGGAAATCCCGGTGATGGGTCACATCGGCTTGACCCCTCAATCCCTCCATTCCCTCGGCGGTTTCCGCGTGCAGGGCAAAACCCTGGAGGCCGCCGAAGCCCTGGTGCGCGATGCCCAGGCGCTGGCCGCCGCCGGGGCCTTTTCCATCGTGCTCGAATCTGTGCCTCGCGAGCTCGGCGCGCGCATTACGGAAAGCGTTCCCGTTCCCACCATCGGCATCGGGGCCGGCCCCGATTGCGATGGGCAGGTGCTGGTGCTCAGCGATCTCCTGGGACTCACCGAAGGTCATACCCCCAAGTTTGCGCGGCGCTACACCAACCTGCGGGAAATCGTCCACCAAGCCATCGTTCACTATGTGGACGACGTTCAGAAGGGCGCGTTTCCCGAGGATGCGGAGTGTTATCATTTCCCGGCGCAGGGCAGGGAAACGCCGCGTGCGCGCACCTGACCGGCCCATTGCGGCCATTCCGGAGGCGCTCCCATGACCCAGGACGAAATCCGCTCGCTCTTTTCCTTTAACGCCTGGGCCAACCAGCGCGTGCTCGAGGCCTGCGCCGCGCTCTCCCCCGCGCAACTGCGGCAGCCGGCAGCCGGCAGCTTCCCCACGGTTTACGACACCCTGCATCACATCATGGGCGTTGAGTGGCTGTATCTGGAACGCTTCCACGGCCGGTTCCCAACCGAACTGCTGCCCGGTGAGACCTTTGAAAACCTCGCCGCCTTCTCCGCGCGCTGGCAGCAAATCAAGAAGGGTCTCGAGGAGTTCATCCGCAGCGCGGAACTCGGCGATCCGGAGCGCATCATCGAATACAAGAACATGAAGGGGAAACCGTTCCGCTACTCCCTGCGCTCTGTTTTGCAGCATGTGGTGAATCACAGCACCTACCATCGCGGGCAGGTGACCACGCAACTGCGCGTCCTGGGCGCCAAACCCCTGTCCACAGACCTGCTCCGCTATTACGACCACCTGGCCGGCCTGCCCGTGGACTAGTCCCCCGGGGTGGAATCCTCCGCACATGGAGATTATTCGGACCGTTGAATGGATGAAGCAGGTGTCGCGCCGCGAGCGGGCGGAGGCGCGCCTCACCGGCTTCGTCCCCACCATGGGCGCGCTGCACGCCGGACACGCCTCGCTCGTGCACGCCGCGCGCCGCGATTGCTCGCCCGTCATCGTCTCCATCTTCGTCAATCCCGCGCAGTTTGGACCCGGCGAAGATTTCTCCCGTTACCCGCGCACCTTCCAGGCGGATGCGGCGCTACTTGAATCCCTGGGCGTGGAATATCTCTTCGCTCCGGAAGTGGTGGAGATCTATCCCCCTGGTTTTTCAAGCCATGCCGAGGTGGAAGGACTTTCCTCTCGCCTGGAGGGACGCGCGCGGCCCGGACACTTCCGGGGCGTGGCCACGGTCGTGCTCAAGCTGCTGGAGGTCGTCCAGCCATGGCGCGCCTACTTCGGCCGCAAAGACGCGCAGCAGGCCCGCATCATCCGGCAATTGGCGCGGGATTTTCATCTGGACGCCGGAATCGAAGTCTGTCCCATCGTGCGCGAACCGGATGGCCTGGCCCTCTCCAGCCGCAACGTTTATCTTTCCGCGGAAGACCGCCGTGCCTCGACCGTGCTCTTCCGCGCGCTGAGCGCCGCGAAAGAAGCTGTCGAGGCCGGAGAACGCTCGCCGCAACAGCTTCTGGTCCAAATGCATCAGGTGCTGGCCGCGGAACCGCGCGCCGCCGCGGATTACGTGGAACTGATTCGTGAGGATACCTTTGAACCCGCCGCGGTCTTGCACGGCAACTGCTCTGCGTTGCTCGCGGTGTTCTTTGGCGGCACCCGCCTGTTGGACAACCTCCTCATCGAGGAGCAGCCCGGCGGCGGCTTCCGCTGCACGCTCTGAAGGGATGCCGATTGTCGGTCATTCCGAACCCCGGCGATTTCTGTCCGGCGAGGAATTTGCTTGTTCCTGGTAAGAAGCGGTTCCCTTGCATCGAAACCTGGTGCTTCTGGTCCGGGACTCGGGATGACGGGATCTGGCCTTCTCTTTCCCCTCTGCGTTCTCCGTGCCTCCGTGCCCTCCGTGTTGAGTCCGTTCCGTCTTTTTTTCGGCTCTTTCCTCCCTGCGGTTCTCTGCGTCCTCTGTTCCTCCGCGTTCTCTTTTCCCGTTTTCTGTTCTCTTCCTTAACCCCGTTCTTCCATCCTATTTCTTCCTCAATTCCTCGATGGCTTCGAGCACCTCAGCGGCGTGCCCTTTGGCCGCGGCCTTCTCCCACACCCGCAGCACCTTTCCATCCGGCCCGATTAGCACGCTGCTGCGCACAATGCCCAGAAACGATTTTCCCAGAAAAGTTTTCATCCGGCGCGCACCATACGCTTCAATCACCCGGAACTCTGGATCGCTCACCAGCGTGAAATTGAGTTTGTGCTTGGCGCGGAACCGGGCCATGGTATCCGGCGGATCGGAGCTGCACCCCACCACGACGGTGTCCACGCGGTCGAATTTTCCTCTGGCGTCGCGAAACTCGGACGCTTCCGTGGTTCAACCCGGTGTGAGCGCCTTCACGAAAAAGTACAGCAGCACATTCCTTCCGCGGAAGTCGGCGAGAGAAACGCTTGCCGCTTCGTCGGAAGGCAGTGTGAACGGCGGAGCCACGTCTCCTGGCTGCAACATGCTTCACCTCAGTTTCTTCGCTTGCTCGTTGCGGATGCGCGGTGCGGCGCCGGCCCTGCGGCCGGCATCCCCGTTCCTCACGGCCTTTCCAGCAGGCGCCGCAGCGTTTCGTTCACCGCCTGCGGATTGGCCTGGCCGCGCGTGGCGCGCATCACCTGTCCGACCAGAAATTTGAACACGCCCTCATTGCCCGCCCGGAATTTGGCAACTTGGTCGGGATGGTTCTCGATGGCCTCGCGGCAGGCGCGCTCGATCTCACCGGTGTCTGTAATCTGCGCGAATCCTTCTTCCTTCACGATTTGGTCAGGGTCCTTGCCTGTCTTGAAAGCGATCCCCAGGGTGGCCTTCGCCCCACTGGCGGTTGTGATTTGTTTTTCCGAGAGAGTGATCACCTTCGCCAACGAAGCGGGACTGATCGGCGACTCCGAGATGGTTTTTCCCGAGTCATTCAACAGGCGCAGCAACTCCACCTGGATCCAGTTGGCGGCCGATTTGCCCGCAGCCCCTGCGCGCACCACCGCCTCGAAATAGTCCGCCAGCTCGCGCGTGGCCGTGAGCACCCCGGCGTCGTACGGCGTGATTCCATAATCCTTCACCAGCCGCGCCCGCCGTGCCGCGGGCAGTTCCGGCATCTCCGCGCGGACGCGCGCGATCAGTTCTTCGGTCACCCGCACGGGCAGCAGGTCCGGCTCCGGGAAATAGCGGTAGTCGTGGGCGTATTCCTTCGAGCGCATCGGCTCCGTCCGCCCCGCGGCTACGTTCCACAGCCGCGTTTCCTGCTCCACGCGCCCGCCGGATTCCAGCACCTGCACCTGGCGCTCGATTTCGTGCTCCAGCGCGCGTTCCAGGTAGCGGAAAGAGTTCAAATTCTTCACTTCTGTTTTCACCCCGAAGCGCTGCTCCCCGCGCCGGCGGACGCTTACATTGGCGTCGCAGCGCAGCGAGCCCTCCTCCATGTTGCAGTCGCTCACTTCGGTATAGAGCAGCACCTGCTTGAGCGCGTCCAGATAGGCCCGCGCCTCCGCCGGCCAGCGCAGGTCCGGCTCGGAGACGATTTCCGCCAGCGGCACGCCGCCGCGGTTGAAGTCGATGTAGGTATTTTGAGCGGAGTCCGGGAACCCCTCGTGCATGCCCTTGGCCGCGTCGTCTTCCAGGTGCAATCGGGTGATGCCGATGCGCTTGCTGTGGCCCTCGTGTTCGATTTCCAGGTGCCCGCCGGTGGCCAGCGGCAGCTCGTACATCGAGATCTGGTAGCCCTTGGGCAGGTCCGGATAGAAATAATTCTTCCGCGCAAACCGCGATCCCTCGTGCACCGTGCAGTTCAGCGCCAGCGCCGCCTTCACCGCCAGTTCCAGCGCGCGCAGGTTCAGCACCGGCAGCGCTCCCGGCAGGCCCAGGCACACCGGACAGGTATTGTGGTTTGGTGCGTCGCCAAACCGCGTCGAGCAGGCGCAGAAAATCTTCGACGCCGTCTTGAGCTGAACGTGCGTCTCGATCCCGATGACCGGCTCGTAGCGTTCGAGAGTTTCCGGCGCGACGCCGGTCATGGTTGCATACGTTCGGCTCATGGAGGGCAACGATTATAGCATTCGGCCCCCGCCCGCCCGTGCCGCCGCAGCTTTTCCCGGAACCAGCGGCAGCCCGCGCCCTCGCGGCCGGCGCGAGTCTGCTCCCGTCCCGGAGCTTCTGCACGCGAAAGCCTCTGCTACTGCGCTCCGCCCAGGCGCAAGCGGACCCCGCCCAGGATTTCGCGGCCCAGGGCGGGATATCCCAGCACCGTCTGGTATTGCTTGTCGAAGAGATTCGACACCCGGACGAAGAGTGAAGCGCGCGCATCCAGGCGGTACGACGTGGCCAGGTTGAACCACGCGTAGCCCGGCGCGTGGGTCAATCCGAGGCCCATGAAGTCCGAGTCGGTGCGAATCCCCGTGAAGTAGCCCACCAGATTTCCGTTGAACCGCCACACCGCCAGGTTCATGGCGATATTCCCGGAATTCACCGGGCGGTGGAACAGGTGATTCCCCGGCTGCTCGGTGGGATCGAAAGCATTGGGCGCCTGCAGGACCCGCGAATTGTCGTAGGTGTAGTTGCCGGTTACGGTGAGCCGCCGGTTGATGCGGTACTCGGCCACCGCATGGGTACCCCGGGCGATGGCCCGGTCGGTATTGAAATAGGTTCCGGTGCCGAAGGTGCACATGGCCGTGGGCGCCAGGAACGCGAAGCTGATCACATCGTACAGCTCGGTGTAGAAATAATCGGCGGAGACACGCAGCCGGCCAGATACCAGAAACTGCTCGACGCCGGCGTTCACCGTGCGGCTGCGCTCCGGCAGCAGATCGGGATTGCCGGGAAAGCAGGGATCGTTTCCGAACGACTGATCGAGCCGCGGAGCCACAATCCCCTGGCCGTAGAATCCGCGCACGCGCGTGTCCCCCCAGGTCCCGGCGCCTTTGCGCGCCAGGTAGGACGCGCCCACGCGCGGAACCACGCGCGTGCCGAAGCTCGAATTGTCTTCGGCACGCACCCCGGCCTCGAAAATCAGGCGCGCCGTGGGCGTCCAGCGGGCCTCCATGTAGCCGGCTTGGTTGTTGCGCCGCGCGTGCTCGCCCGAAAGCCCGCTGGGGAAGCCGTTTTCCACTTCGTAGGCGTACCCGGCGGTCGCGGTCACCACCGCGCTTTGATACGTCCCTTGCGCATTGAAGCCGGCGCGATTGAACTGGCTCGTGGAAACATACACGGGCGCGTCGTTGTCCACCCAGCGCGGAGTGGCTTCGGTGCCGGCCAGGCGCCAGCTCCAGTGCCGCCCGCTTTGGCCGTTCCAGGCGAGATTGGAGATGAAATCGTGGCGCGAATAGAATTCCGTCAGGTTGGGCGGAAGAAACAGCGTGGGGCCGGGCAGGCCGGCGTCGCTCGTGTTGGCGCGCAGCGTGAGCCGCAGTGAATTGTCGTCGTTGATCACCCAGCCGAAATTGCCGGAGTAGGTCCGGTTCAGGAAGGAATCATTCGGCCCCTGGCCCTCGGTGCTGAAGTAGCCGAATGAGGCGGAGTAATCAAACCTGCCCAGCAGGCCGCTCAGGTCTGCCTCGCCGCGCCCGGTGGAGAAAGATCCTCCCTCGCCGGTCAAATCCAGCTCCGGCTGGTGCGTCTCGCCCCGCCGCGTAAACACCTGCACCACGCCGTCCAGGGCATCGGAGCCGTAGAGCGCGCTTTCCGCCCCGTGCACGATCTCCACCTTGGCCACGTTGTCGAGCGTCATGTTCGAGAAGTCCATTTCGCCGCCGGAATCGTTCGCGGTGGTCCCGTCGATCAGCACCTTGGCGTGATTGGAATTGCCTCCATCCAGAAACAAAGTGGTCAGTCCGCCCTCTGCCCCGGTCTGCGCCAGGCTGAAGCCCGGCTGGGTCTCCAGCAGGTCGGGAAGCGAGGTCGCCGCCCGATGCTCGATTTCTTCGCGCGTGAGCACGTCCACAGGCGCCGGCGTGCTGACCACCTCCGCGGGCGTGGTCTGCGCGGTCACTTGAACGCTTGCCGCCAGCGGCGCCAGCGTCAACTGGATGCGCAGGTCTCTGCTGGCGCCCGCGGCGAGATCAACCTCTCGCTCGGCACGCGCGAAGGGATCCTGAGCCACGGAAACGGTGTAGTGCCCCGGCGCGAGCGACATCTGGAACCTGCCGTCGTCTCCGGAAGTGGCTTCGACGGCCACCCGCGCTCCTGCGGCACGCGCCGAGATGTGCGCGCCGCGAATGGCAGCCCCGCGGGGATCGAGAATTACACCAGTCAGCGTTGCAGGTGATTGTGCGGCCAGGCGTGCGGATAGCAGCAGCGATACAGAGACAACAGCCAGCAGGCGCTTCATAAATCCTCCTCTCCCTCTCGCGCGGGAGAAAAAAGGTGCGCCCCGTCCCAGTCCCGATACCTCGGGACGGGATTGGGACGGCCGGCTCTTCCGGTCTCCTGGCTTGGCGGCGGCCACAATCGGCGGGCCTTCCCCCCTTCAACAGGGAGTGGCCCGCACTGGCCCCCGAGGCCTCGCACTGCGCCGGGCGCGGCCCTCTCGCCCGCCGTGGCGGGCTCAGGGTCATGAAGCGTGACAGCGCCTGCGAGAACTCCGGGTGATCCGCCTTACAGTCGCGCGGCGGCGACGGCTTTTCACCGTCTTCCCGTGCAAAGAGCTGGCGGGTGAATCGGTGCAGCGTCCGGCGGGGAGCGAACTGCCGGCTCCTGCGGGCCGCCGCGGGATTGGTTGCCTACGCCTCCTTTCCGATAAACGTTACTTTCGGCGTGCCTCGCGAGCTGACTTCCACGTGCAAGAGCGTGCCGAAAACCTCCTGGAGCAAATCCTGCTGGTAAACCTCCGCCGGAGTTCCCACGCGCAGGGTCTTCCCGCCGTCCAGCAGGATCACGCGATCCGCAAACTCCGCGGCCAGGTTCAATTCGTGGGTTACCACCACCACCGCGTACCCGCGGTCGGCGGCAATGCGCCGCAGGCGGCGCAGCAGATCCACCTGCGCGGCGATATCCAGGTGCAGCGTCGGCTCATCGAGCAGCAGCAGCAGCGGCTGCTGGGTCAAAGCGCGCGCCAGCACCACCCGCTGCTTTTCTCCGCCGGAGAGTTTGTGCATCCAGCGGCCGCGGAAGTGGTCCGCGCCGGCTTCCACCAGCGCCTGCCGGGCCACAGCGCGGTCCTCCTCATTCTCGAAGCGCAGGCCCCGGCTGTACGGATGCCGTCCCTGGATCACAAAGTCCCACACGCGCACCGGAAACAACAGCGGCGTTTCCTGCTGCACCAGGGCAATGCGCTGCGCCCGCGTGCGCAGGTCCAGCCGGCTCACTTCGAAGCCTTCGAGTTTTACGCGCCCGGAAAGCGGCGCCAGTGTGCCGGCCAGCAGGCGCAGCAACGTGGACTTGCCGCTGCCGTTGCGCCCCAGGATTGCCGTCAACTCCCGCGCCGGGGCCACAAACGAAGTCGCTTCCAGGGTGAAGAGCGGCGCGCCGCCTTCCGGCGTGTAGGAATAGCTGGCCAGTTCCACGGTCAGGCGCGGCGGTTCGCTGGCAGGCGCCCGGGGGGCCGCGGCCCGCGCGGCTGGCGATGTGGCTTCCGCGGTTTTTTCGCCGGGGTTCACGCGATGCGTCTCCGCAGCAGGTAAATAAACACCGGCGCGCCCACCAGCGCGGTCATGGCGCCCACCGGAAGCTGTGTCGGGGCCACCACCGTACGCGCCAGCGTGTCCGCCAGCACCACCACAATCGCTCCCCCCAGCGCGGTCGCCGGAAGCAGCAGGCGATAATCCGAGCCGAACAGCAGGCGCACCAGATGCGGCACCATCAAGCCCACGTACCCGACCGCACCGCTCACCGAAACCGCCAGCCCGGTCAGCACCGACGCGCCGAGATACACCACAATCTTCACCCGCCCCACATCCACACCCAGGTGCATGGCTTCCTGCTCGCCCGATAAAAGCAAATTCAGGTCCGCGGCCGTCGTGTAGATCGCCCCGCTGCCCAGCACCAGCACCAGCACCAGCCACCCGGCCGGCACAGGCGAGGGCGTGGAGAGGTCGCCCATCAGCCAGAATGCCATGCCACGCAGTTCTCGCCCGGAGATGGTCGTCATTAAAAACATAATGAGCGCGGAGAGGAACGAAGCGGTGATGATGCCGCCAAGCAACAGCGCGTAGCTATCCAGGTCCCCCCCGCGCTGCCCCAGCAGATACACCGCGGAGGTGGCCAGCACGGCCCCCGCGAATGCGCCAAACGGAGTGGCCGCCGGCATTTCCGCCGCCCAGATCAGCGTGAGAATCGATCCCAGTCCCGCCCCGCTCGAAACGCCCAAAACGTATGGATCCGCCAGCGGGTTGCGCAAGAGCGCCTGGAAACTGGCCCCGGCAACGGAGAGCGCCGCGCCCACAATCATGGCCAGCAGGATGCGCGGCCAGCGAATGTCCAGAATAATCAGCCGGAAATCACTCGCCGCGGTATCCCCCCGCCCCGTCGCCGTCCGGAAGAGGAATACGGCGAGGTCGGTCACAGAGATGGACCGCGTCCCGAACTTCAGTGAAAAAAACACCACCAGCAGCAGGATTCCACCCAGCCCCGCGCAAGTCAGCAGCAGCCGCCGGGGAGTGAGCGGCCGAATCACCGCGTTCCTCCGCGGGAGGACGGGGGCGTGGCCGCCGGTGTCGGCGGTGGCGGGAAAAGATCCGGATGGAGCTGGCGCGCCAGGTCTTCGATGGCATCCACGATGCGCGGAGCCGGCCGCGACAGCGCGTCACTCACAATGGCAAAGTGGCCCGCGCGCACCGCTTCCAGGCTGCTCCATCCAGCGCGTTTGCGCAAACCGGCAATCAGCGTCTGGGGATCTTCCGGGTGCGTGCCCGAGAACACCAGGTACTCCGGATTCTGCCGCAGGACTTCTTCGATGTTGATGTGCGGCCAGTCCTGGTCCGTGGTCACCACGGATTCCGCGCCGGCATGGCGCAAGGCATCCGCCAGAAATGTGTGCGGCCCCGTGGAGATGATCGGGTCCGTCCACACCACAAAGAACACGCGCCGGGGCGCGTGGCCAGCCAATCGGTGCGCCAGATCTGCCAATCGCTCCTCCAGGGTCGCGGCCAGCTCTTCGCCCCGCGCGTCGGCCCCCAGCAGTTTCCCCAGCCGCCGCGTCGAGGCCACCACTTCCTCCACCGTCCGCGGGTCCGTGGTGTAAACCGCCACGCCCAGCCGTTCGAGCGCGGTCACCGTTTCCTGCCGGTTCAATGAACGCGTGGCCACCACCAGGTCGGGATGCAAGGAAACGATTTGCTCCAGATCGGGGTTGATCGGCCCGCCCACCCGCGGCCGCGTCAATGCTTCCGCCGGGTAATCGCAATAATTCGTGACCCCCGCGACGCGCTCTCTCAGATTCAGCGCGAACAGAGTTTCCGTAATGCTGGGTGCCAGGGACACGATGCGTTGCGGAGTGCCGCGCAGAACCACGCGGCGTCCCAACTCATCGCGGTATTCCACGGGTTGGGGACGCGCCGCAGGCTCCGCGGGCATGGTGGCGGGCGAGCCGGCCTGTGAGAACGCCGGCAGGGCTGCTGCCACGGCAACAACTGCCAGCCAGCGCAGCGCGGGAGGCACAGGGACCTTCTTTCGCCGCATCATTCCCATCCGTGTCCAATAAAAAAGCCCCATGCGAGCATGGGGCTCTGGCCCGCGCTCTTTCTCGCGAAGAGCGCCGGGGCGAAGCGGCTCGGGCAGGTTTCCTGGCTTACGGCCGTCTGCGACAGCCGATCACAGTGGCGGGACCGCGGCCGATTCTCACGGCCTTCCCCTTTGTGTCCCGCTCCCCCGGATGCTGCGGGGCGGGACGCCTCACGAGCCGTTCAGATGTCGCGAGTCAGTGTATGCCGCACGGTCAGGGGTGTCAACGCGGGCTGCAGGCGGCGCGAAAGAGCAGGGAAGTGTCCGCGGCGGATCAGGTGGTGCTGTGTCCTTCGTCCTGGTCGAAGCCCCAGCGCAGTTCGTCCACCACCCAGTGGCCGCGCAGCCGCACCAGGGTGTAGTGCGCCACGTAGTCTTCATCGTCGTCCGAAGTCACGTGGATATCCACCACCACGCGGTCTTCGGATTCGCTGATCGAGTCCACGTCCTGCTCATCCGTGTGGAACATGTCGCGGTGCGCCATCACCAGTTTCCGGAACAGCGGCAGCGAAACCCGGGCGCGGTAGCGCGGCGAAAAGTAGGAATATGCCCCGGCGATATCGTCTCCATTCAGCGCCACCAGTTGCGCCCGCGCGATCCGCAGCGCCGCGCTGGTCGCGGAATCTCCGGGAACCGCGTCATGCTGCGCCCCACCCTTCTGTTCCACCGTTGGCGCGGTCACCAGGTGCGGGGCCGCGGGCTCCGCCGAGTGTCGCAGGAGCAGCCACGTGCTCAGCGTGAAGGCCAGGGTTCCCGTGCCTAGAACCGCGGTCAGCCGGCGTAGCAGCGTGCGCCGCCGGTGGCGTTCGCGCGCCAGCCGCGGCTCCCAGCCAAATGGGCCTCGCGGCCCCATTGCCTCCAGTTCCTCTTCCGGCAGATTCAGTGGGTTCAGCGGTTCTTCCATTGCGGTTTCCGTTTTTCCACCAGGGCGCGCAATCCTTCCTGGGAATCCTCCAGCCGGTAAAGCTCGTTCAGGAAAATATCCATGGAGACCCGCAGCCCCTCCTGCAACGATAGCCCCACGCCCCCGATAATGGCCTTCTTCGCCATGCGCAGCACCGCCCCGGACTGCGCGGTGATTTGCGCAATCATTTCCGAGACCACCTTCTGAAGCTGGTCTTCCGCCACCAGGCGGCTCACCAGTCCCAGGTCGCGGGCGCGCTCCGCGGTTATGGACTCGCCGGTGAGCACAAGTTCCATGGCCAGCCGCGGGCCGACGATTTGCGGAAAGATTGTGGCGGCGAGCGGAGGAAAGACGCCCAGCTTGATCTCCGGCTGGGCGAACCGCGCGCGGGGCGAAGCCACCACGATGTCCCCAAATGCCGCCAGCTCCGAGCCGCCACCGATGGCAGGTCCGTCCACCACCACCATCACCGGTTTGCCCACGTCCACCATCGCCAGAAACGCGCGATGGAAGGCGTCAATCATCTGGAAGACTCGCTGCGCCGTGTATTCCCCCACGTCGATCCCGCCGGAAAACGTCTTGCACGCGGAATCAATCACAATCAGTTTCACCGTCTCGTCTTCTCCGGCCCACTCGATTCCCGAGGCCAGTTCCCGCAGCATTTGCTCGTTCAGCAGGTTGTGTTCCGGGCGATTCAGCGTCAGCCGCGTCAGCGCGCCATCCGAGGTGTAGCGCACATTCTGGAAATCCTCGGGCTTGATGCGCTGCACGCCCGCGATGGCCACGTCAATCGCCGGCCGCCGGGTTTGGGATGGACGTTCCATGATTATGCCGCCTCCAGGGCCAGGGCCAGGCCCAGCCCGCCGGAAACACACAGTGTGGCCAGTCCGCGCCGCGCTCCCTGTGTCGCCCGGCCGCAAAGTTCATGCGCCAGCGTCGTGACCATGCGCGCCCCGGTGGCGCCGATGGGATGTCCCAGCGCGATCGCCCCGCCATTCGGATTCAGCCGCGCACGATCAAAATGCAGCTCGCGGTCGCACGCCAGCACCTGCGCTGCGAATGCTTCGTTCAGTTCCACGGCGTCGTAGTCTCCGGTCTTCCACCCCGTGCGCTCTTCCAGTTTGCGGCACGCGGGAACCGGGCCCACGCCCATGCGGCGCGGCTCGACTGCGGCCACCGTGGCGTCCACAATGCGCGCCAGCGGCGCCGCCGCCAGCCCCTGCAGTCTCTCTTCACTCACCAGCACCACCGCCGAACTCGCGTCCGTCAGCCCGCTGGAATTCCCCGCCGTGATCGTGCCGTCCTTGGAAAACGCGGGCGCAAGTTTGCCCAGGGCTTCCAGGGTCGCCTCCGGGCGCACATGTTCGTCTTTTTCGATGCGCGTCGCGCGTCCCTTGGCGTCGGTTCTTTCCACCGGCACGATTTCCCGGCTGAACCGGCAGCTCTCCATGGCCCACGCGGCCCGGCGATGGCTCTCCACCGCAAAGGCATCCTGTTCCTCGCGGCCAATCGCGAATTCCCGCGCCAGCAGTTCTGCGGTTTCGCCCATCACCATCTGCGCCAGCGGACAGAAAAAGCCGTCCCGGTACATGGCATCCACCAGGGGTTGATGGCCCATCTTCATTCCCCAGCGCGCCTCCACCAGGTAGGGCACCCGGCTCATCGCCTCGGCGCCCCCGGCCACAATCACTTCCGCGTTGCCCAGCATAATCTGCTGCCAGCCCAGCAGGATGGCGCGCAGTCCCGACGCGCATGCCATGTTCACCGTGAACGCCGGCACGTCGTCCCCCAGCCCGGCGCGCCACGCTATCTGCCGCGCCACGTTTGGCCCCACACCGGCCGGCCGCGCATTTCCCATAATCACTTCGTCCACCCGGCAGGTCGCCGTTGCAGGGGCTTTCAGCCGGTTCTCTTCAACCCCTCCCGGGGCCCGCTCTTCAGGCGCGCGGCCGAACGCGCGCTCCAGCGCGGCGCGGACGGCGATCACACCCAGGTCCGCGGCGGAGAGCTCCGCCAATCCCCCGCCGAATTTTCCAATCGGCGTGCGCACGGCGCTCGCTATGTACACAGCGCGGCTCATCGTCTCGCCAGATTCCCGGGCAGCATTTTCATCGCAGGCTGGAATTTTGATGCTAGCACACCTCTCCGGCCTCCGCATTCAGCCCCGCCCCGCTGGTTACCAGTTGTGCGTATTGACATTTCCGGGCTCCCATCCAAACATGCGGGCTGGTCTGCCCATGCCAGCAGGATTTGCACCGATTGCCGGATTGAAAATCGGCCACGCGCAGGACGAGCGCGCGCTCACCGGCTGCACCGTGTTTCTCGCGGAAGCCGGGATGACCGCGGCGTGCGACTTGCGCGGCGGGGCCACCGGCACGCGCGAACTGGCCGCGCTCGATCCCGCTCACCTCGCCGACCAAATTCACGGCCTGGTGCTGGCCGGAGGCAGCGCGTTCGGTCTGGACGCGGCCGGCGGCGTGATGCGCTGGTTGGAAGCGCGCGGTGCGGGCTTTGATGCCGGAGTGGCCCGCGTCCCCATCGTCCCAGCGGCCATCCTCTTCGATCTCGCGCTGGGCGAAGCGAAGCGCCGCCCGGACGCCGCCATGGGTTACCAGGCCGCGGAGGCCGCGCGCGAAGGCCCGGTCACCGAAGGCAACGTGGGTGCCGGAACCGGCGCGAGCGTCGGCAAACTCGCGGGAACCGAATGCGCCATGAAGGCCGGCATCGGCTGCTGGACGGAGCCGTGCGCGGCGGTGCGCGGCGGGACGGCGCAGGTGGCGGCCCTCGCCGCCGTCAACGCGTTCGGTGATGTGCGCGATCCCGCAACCGGCCGCCTGCTGGCCGGCGCGCGCACCGCCCCCGATTCCCTCGAACTCCTCGATACCGCTGCCGCTCTGCGCCGTGGCTCCGCGCCGCAATCCTTCGGCCGGACGGCCGGGCCGGCCCTCAACACGGTGCTCGTCGTGGTGGCCACGGACGCCACACTCTCGCGCATCGAGGCTGGCCGCCTGGCGGTCATGGCCTCTGCGGCCATCGCTCGAACCATCTCGCCCGCATTTACGCGCTTCGACGGCGATGTGTTGTTCGCGCTCTCCTGTGGCCCGGCAGACGCGTCGCGGAATCTTCGCGCAGATGTGAACGCGCTCGGCGCCGCGGCGGCCGATGCCGTCGCCGCGGCCATCCTCCGCGGCGTCTCTCAGGCCCATTCCGCCGGTGGCCTTCCCGGCTTGGCGGGATAACGCGGGTGGGACAGGCATTCCTGCCTGTCTCCCTTCCTACTTTCTGCGCAGCAGTTCCGCCCAGTGCGATAGGTGATTCAGCGACTGCGTATGCGTGCGGTCCAGCGAAAGCGGCGTGATCGAGGCGTCCCCCGCGAACACCGCTTCGTAATCCGTTCCCGCCTCCACGTCGGTAATGCGCTTCTGCTCGCTCAGCCACACAAACGTGCGCCCGCGCGGATCCACTCCATCGCGCAGGTAGTTGCGGGTAATTTTTTTCGACTGCCGGGTAAAGCGGACGCCACCCGCCCATTCCAGCGGCACGTTGACGTTCAGCATCACCCCTTCGGGCAGGCCTTCGGCCAGCACACGTTCCGCCAGCCCGCGAGCCACCGCCGCGGCCCCTGAAAAATCCGGCTGCGGCGAGCGCCCCGCAAGCGAAATCGCGCAGGCCGCCAGCCCGTTGATGGTGCCCTCCATGGCCGCCGCCGCCGTGCCGGAGTAATAGACGTTTTCCCCCAGATTCCCGCCGTGGTTGATGCCGGAGAGCACCACGTCCGGCCGCGCAGGCAGCAGGCGGTTGAGCGCCAGAATCACCGCATCGGTTGGGGTGCCGGCCACCGCCCATTCGCGCTCCGCCACCTGCTGGTAGAAGACCGGGTCCAGCAGTGTGATGGACTGCGCCGCGGCGCTGCGCTCCCGGTCCGGCGCGGCCACGTATACGTCTCCCAGGCCTTCGAGCGCCGCCACCAGCGCCCGCAGCCCGGGGGCGCTGATGCCATCATCGTTGGTCAATAGAATCGTTGGCATGAGACGGGCTTCCTGTAGGACAGGTCGCAGCACTTGCACATCCGAGTCAGGCTTTCGTGAGCGGCCCGAGGGAATCCTATAAGCAGTTCGTATAAATCCCTCCGACAACTGGTTCGGAGACGACGGACCCCTCCTTATCAACCTTAACTCGCAGACCTAAGATCGCGTCATCCGTTCCACAACCAGAAGGTGCGCAGCCAGTGACGGAGATTGTCCCCGTGGCCTCACCCCGAGCGAACGTCAATGGGATCCCATTCTCGGCGAAAAAACGGACGACCACGTCTTTCTTCACCCCGATCTTGAGTGTGTCCCGCGCGTCCTCCGAGAGTTTCTGGATTCTCGCGGCAAGCGCAGCACCGCGCTGTTTGCAGGCTGGACTCTGGTGTCGATATAAAAGAAGCGCACAGCCAACCGCGCTCAGCGCAACTAGGCTGGCAGCGAACGCTAACCATGTCTCTTTTCGCTTCACGTACGACAAGCAGACCAAAGAAAAAATGGTCGGGACGACTGGATTTGAACCAGCGACCTCACGCACCCCAAGCGTGCGCGCTACCAGGCTGCGCTACGTCCCGACGTTAAAAACCAGAGTATCACCCGCCTCCAAGCAGGGTCAAGATTGCGCGCAGTTCCTCGCGCACGGCGCGAAGAGTCTCCGCTTGACGTGCCGGGAGGGAAGCGGCATCCCAAGTCGCCGCGAGGGCTGCGGAAGGAGCGGGTTCGCCGGGCGTTTCGTTGTGCGGCGCGGAGGGGAATAGCGGCGGCTGCCCCACGGAGTCCACGCTGGCGCGTGCGGCGCGCGGGGCGGAGGCGCTTCGCTCATCCGCCCCTGCAAGTTGAGGCAGGGCGCATCCGGCCGCAAGTTGCTCCGCCAGGTGCCGCCGCGCGCCGGGTATGGTGAAACCCTCGCTGTAGAGCAGGCGTTTGATGGCCAGGATCAGGTCAATGTCTTCCTGCCTGTAGAGCCGGTGCCCCTTGGGGGTTTTCACCGGCTGGAGCATGGGGAACTCCGTTTCCCAGAAGCGCAGGACGAAGGGTTTCGTATCGGTCAGACGGCTGACGTCGCCTATGCGGTAGAGCCGTTCCGGTTCGGCAGTGTGCTGCGCAGATGCGGCCATACTGCCTGTCTATCGTAAGCCCGTGCAGGCGCGTGTCAATGGAAACTCGCAGAGTGCGGCATGGCCCCGCCACATAGGCTACGCCGTTTCCACCCGGGCGGCCTGCCCCAGGCCGCGCTCGCAAATCTCGAACTCGCGAATTTTGTATTTCTGCACCTTGCCGGTCACCGTGGTGGGAAACGAGGCCACGAAGCGGATGTACTGCGGAACTTTGAAATAGGCGATCTTTCCGCGGCAGAACTCGCGGATTTCGTCCTCTGTGGCCGCCTCATCCGCTTTCAGGCGAATCCACGCGCACACCGTCTCCCCGAGTTTCGCGTCCGGCAGGCCCACCACCTGAATCTCCGCGATTTTGGGATGCGTGTACAGGAATTCTTCTACCTCGCGCGGGTAAACGTTTTCTCCGCCGCGGATAATCATGTCTTTCGCGCGGCCGGTGATGCGCAAACAGCCATCGGGCCGCATGGCGGCAAGATCCCCGGTGTGCAGCCAGCCGTCGGCATCTACGGTCCTGCGTGTCGCCTCCGGTTCGCTGTCATACCCCCTCATCACCATGTGGCCCCGGGCGCACAGCTCTCCCTGCTCGCCGGCCGCCACGGTCTCGCCGGTCACCGGCGACACGATCTTCACCTCTGCCTCGGCGATCGGCCTGCCAATGGTGGCGACGCGCAATTCCAGCGGGTCCTCGGGCGAGGACATGGTGATGATCGGGGAACTCTCCGTTTGCCCATACGCGATCACCATTTCGGAACAATGCATCTGGCCGGCCACGCGCCGCATGACCTCAATCGGACACGGCGCTCCCGCCATGATCCCGGTCCTCAGGGAAGTAAGGTCGAAGCGCGCAAACTCCGCATGTTCCAGCTCGGCGATGAACATGGTCGGCACGCCGTAAATCACCGTGGCGCGCTCCGCCTGGATTGCTTCCAGCGTGGCCAGGGCATCGAATTGCGCGGCCGGAAGAATCATTGCCGCCCCGCTGGTCATCGCGATCATCGTGCCAATCACGCAGCCAAAGCAGTGGTAGAGCGGCACCGGCACGCAGATGCGATCGCGCTCCGTAAGCCTGAGCTGCAGGCCTCCCAGCAAGCCATTATTTACGACATTGCGATGCGTGAGCAGCACTCCCTTCGGGGAGCCCGTGGTGCCGGAGGTGTATTGGATGTTCACGACATCGTGGTTCGAGTGCGCCCCGGCGGGTATGTCGGTGCCCCCGGCGATCATCCGATCCCAGCTTTCCTCTCCCAGGCCAACCACATGCTGCAAGGGGAGCGTTTCCGCCCTCTGCGCCTGTTCCAGGATTTCGCGCCGGTTGGCGCGTGCGTCCGGGGGACTCACAAACAGCGCGCGCATACCCGACCTGCGCAGCACAAAGGCCAGCTCGTGCGAGCGGTACGCCGGATTCACGTTCACCAGCACCAGCCCGCAGCGCGCGCAGGCCAGTTGAATCAGAATCCACTCGGCGCAATTGGTGGCCCAGAGGCCCACCCGGTCGCCCGGCACCAGCCCCAGGCCGGCGAGGCCCCGCGCGGTTTGCTCCACTTGCTGGTCGATTTCCGCGTAGGTATAGCGAAGGTTCTGGTGCCGGGATACGAGGGCATCGCTGTGCGGAACACGGCTCACCGTCTCCCGGAACGCTTCATCCACGGTTTTTTCGAGCAGCGGGGCGGCGGGCCCGCGCGCGTAACTTAACATGCGCGGATTATATGTCCGATAGAGCGTTCGTAGTGCCGGCGTCCCCCGCCGGCCCGGTTTCTCCGCGCCTGGCCCTGAGGAGCCGCCTAGCGCTTTGGCTGCCGCCGGCGCTGCAGGAAGCGGAGAGGCGTGCCGGTGAAGTCGAAACTTCCACGCAGCCGGTTTTCCAGGAACCGCTGGTAGCTGAAGTGCAACGGTTTCTGCTGGTTGGTGAACAGCACAAACGTGGGTGGCTCGGCGGATGCCTGGGTCAAGTATAGGATGCGCACGGGATGCGCGCCGGGAGAGGTGCCGCGAGCCAGGTCTGTCTGTTTCAGCCAGCGATTCAGTTCGCCGGTCGTCACGCGGCGCCGCCGCGCCGTCCAAACCTGGTCAATCAGCGGGAAGAGTTTTCCGGTCTGTTGCCCGGTCAGTGCGGAGAGGAACACCAGCGGCGCATACGGCAGAAATTTCAGTTTCTGGCGGATCAGAGCTTCGAATTGTTCGCGCAGCTGCGCGGCCGCCGGCGGCTTCTTCATTTTTTGCGCGGCCAGCTGTTGCGCCAGGTCCCATTTGTTCAGCACCAGAATCAAACCGCAGCCCGCTTGCGCGGCAAGCTCCGCGATCGAGGCATCCTGCGAGGTCACACCCTCGGTGCCGTCCAGCACCAGCAGCGCCACCTCCGCCTGTTCCAGATGCCGTCGGGCCATCACCACGCTCAGTTTCTCCGCCAGCAGCTTGGTCCGGGCCTTGCGGCGAATGCCCGCTGTGTCCACGAACCTGTACAGTCGTCCGTTGTGCTCCACCGTGGTGTCCACCGCGTCGCGCGTGGTGCCCGGCTCCGGAGAAACGATGGCGCGCTCCTCGCCGGCCATGCGGTTCAGCAGCGTGGATTTGCCCACATTGGGCCGGCCGATAATGGCCACGCGCACCGCTTCTGGCGCTGCTGCCGCCACCGCGGCCGGAAAATCGCGGGTCACCTCGTCCAGTAAATCGTCGATGCCGTAACCATGCTCGGCGGAAATGCCTACCACCCGGCCGCCCAGTGAGTAGAAGTCCCCGGCCAGAGTCGCCTGACCCGCGGTGTCCACTTTGTTTGCGGCAATGATCAGGGGTTTCCCCAGGCGGCGGATCAGTTGCGCCAATTCCAGATCCAGCGGCTGCAGGCCGGCGCGCGCATCCACCACCAGCAGCAGCACGCTGGCCCGCTCCATGGCGGCGCGCGCCTGGCGCATGATTTCTCCGGGGATGCCGGCCTTTTCCTCCGGCACGATTCCGCCGGTATCCACCACTTCGAACGCGCGCCCGCACCAGTGCGCCGCGCCGTAGATGCGGTCCCGGGTGATTCCGGGCTCATCGGTCACGATGGAGCGGCGGCTTTCCGTCAGCCTGTTGAACAGGGCCGACTTTCCCACGTTGGGCCGGCCGACGATCACCACGGATGGAAGCTGCTCGCTCATGCCCCTCCCGGAGCGCTGCCCTAATCATCCAATCTATCCCATCCGCCTTACCCTGTGTAATTAGGTTGCAGCGCCACCGTGGGCAGTTTGCCCGCTCCCTGGAGGGCAGGCTTCCCGAACCATGCCGCCTGCATGCGCCACCGCCCGGGATATACTCCGCCGGTGCAGCCACTGAAAGAAATCAGCCTCCCGGTGCGTAGGACATGATGGGGATAGGGAAACCCGAGGGCATGGGCGGGGCAGACCTTGCGGCCACGGTAGCGCGGGCCCGGAGCGGAGACCGCGAAGCCTGGGGCGAACTGTACCAGCAGTTTGCCGCCCCGGTCTTCCGCTTCTGCCGGCGCGTCCTGCCCACGCGAGAGGATGCCGAGGATGCGGCCATGGACATCATGGTGAAATTGCGCGGAAAGCTCGGGCAGTACGACTCCTCCCGCCCGTTCAGCGCATGGCTCTACCGCGTGGCCGCCAACCATTGCTGGGACACCCTGCGGCGGCGCAAGGTGCGACAGGATCTGGAGATGGAAGACGTGACGGAGGTGCCCCTGGAGCACCCCGATCCTGGCCAACTGGACCAGATGATTTCCCAGCAGAGCGGAAACCGGGTGCGCGCCGCCCTCGAGCGCCTGCCGGACCGCGCCCGGCTTGCCCTGGTGCTGCGCTATTACGCGGATATGAATTACGACGAAATCGCGGACGCCCTCGGCGTGCGCCGCGCTTTTGTGGGTGTGGTGCTGCTGCGCGCGCGGCACGCCCTGCGCGAAGCACTCACCCAGGGATCCAAGGCCCCGCAGGCGACCGCGGGCGCGGGAGGTGGGCGATGAATCCGGATTCGCCTGCAAACGGCAAATCGCACCTGGATGAGGTGACCGGGCTGCTCTATATCGAAGGACAGCTCGAAAAGGACGACGCCCAGGGCGTCGTGGCGCACCTCGGGCAATGTTCGTCCTGCCGCAGGCTGCTCGACGCCCTGAAGAGGGAATCGCTGCTCTTGCAACAGGCCCTCCGGGAAGACGACGAGCCTGTGCCGGCCTCCTTGCTCGCCCCCCGCGCCTCCGAGGGGCTCTCCTGGTGGTGGCTCTCGGCCTGGTCGCTGGCCGCCGCCGGCTTGTACACCCTGTGGAGCTCTTACCTGGAACCCTGGCTGGCCAATTTCCAGCAATCCGGTTTTGACGGCCAATTTTTCTTCACCTGGCTCCTCTTGAACGGAGCCTCCTGGAAAGGATGGGATGATATGTTGCAGTTACTGATCCTGGTGTCGCTGGGAGTTCTGGCCTTCGCGCTGCTGTTCTTGTTCCGCAGGAACCTGCGCCGGATTTCTTCCTTCTCCATCTTTCTCGCAGCTTTGCTGCTGCTGATGCTCGCGCTGCCGCCCGCGGCGCAGGCCGTGGAACTGGTGAAGAAGACCGGGAACTACGAGGTCCCAGAGGGTCAGACGGTGCACAGCGATCTCTTCGTCATGGCCACCTCCGTGCGTGTGGTCGGCACCGTCGATGGCGATCTCTTCTGCTTCTGCAACTCCGTGACCATTGAGGGCCACGTCACCGGAGACGTCTTCGCCTTTGCCGGCGAGGTCCGCGTCTCCGGAAAGGTGGACGGCAGCCTGCGCACCTTTACAGGACACGAGCTCATCGAAGGCGAAATCGGCCGCAACCTGACCAGCTTTGTGGGCAACCTGCAGACTTCCCAGCGCTCCCGGGTCGGCGGGAGCGCCACCCTGTACGTCGGAGCTCTGCAGCTCGATGGATCCCTGGGGCGCGACCTGACGGCGTATCTGGGAGAAGCAACCCTTAACGCGCCCATCGGTGGAGATGTGCTGCTTCGTCAGAGTCTCACCACCCACCGCGAGGGTTGGGAGACCACCGGTCGGGGTCCGGTTCAGGTTGCCTCGCACGCCGACATCAAGGGCAGCTTCCGGGTGCGCGGACCTCTGCAACCGGAGGTCTCGCACGAGGCCCACCTGGCCAGCGCCCCGAAGTTCGAGCTCGTCGAGGAAATACCGCCATATCGCAATCCAAGGGCTTACTGGCTCAACGCCATGATTTGGGGATCCGCCTTCCTAGTGGGGCTGGTGCTGATCTCGCTGGCGCCCGGCTTCATGCAGCAGGCCACGCGCCAGGTTTCCAGAATCGGCGCGCCACTCGGTTTTGGTCTGGCCATGTTTGTTCTCATGCCGGTGGCCGCAGGTTTGGCGTGCTTCACCGTTGTCGGCCTCGGCCTCGGGGTCCCCCTATTGTTTGCGTGGCTCTTCATGATCTTTTTCGGGCAGGTGTTCGCGGCCGTTTGGGTCGGCGAAGCGATTCTTGGAGCCGGGGTCGGGGCCTGGTCCATGACCGGAAGACTGGCGCTCGGTTTGTTTTTGATCCGCCTCGGGGCACTGATCCCCGTGCTGGGAGTTTGGGTGAGATTCCTGGCGTGCCTGCTGGGCCTCGGCGCGCTCGCCTTGATCGTGTGGCGCCGGTTCCAGCCGCCTGCACCGCCTGCGCCGGCCGCCGCGCTTCCCGCGGCGCCTGCGGCGTGAGGAGCCGCGCGGCTAGGGGCGCAAGCGGCTCCAGAGGCTTTTGCTCGCCTCTGGTGTGCCGGATTAGTGGATGATCGCCAGCTTTCGCGCCACGCTGCCGAGGATGTCCAGCGCCTTCTCCAAATCCTTGCGCTGATGCGTGGCGGTGACAATGGCGCGCAGCCGCGCCTTGCCTTCCGGAACGGTGGGGAAACCCACGGCCGGCGCGAACACGCCCTTCTGAAAGAGCGCGCCGGCGAATTCAAACGCCTTCGCGGCTTCTCCCACCAGGATGGGGGAAATCGGCGTCTCGCTGGCGCTTTCAGGAAAGCCCTGTTCCTGTAATCCCTTCTGGAAGAAGCGCGTGTTTTCCCACAGCCGGGCCACCAGCTTCTTGCCTTCCGGCGAATCGAGCAGCGAGAACGCCGCCTGGCAGGTGGCGGTCACCGATGGCGGATGCGAGGTGGAAAACAGGAACGGCCGCGCGCGGTGATAGAGAAATTCAATCAGATCGCGCGAACCGCACACATAGCCGCCCATCGCGCCGATGGCCTTGCTGAGCGTGCCCACTTGAATATCCACCCGGCCGTGACACCCCAGGTGGTCCACCGTGCCCCGCCCGTTCCGGCCCAGCACACCGGAAGAATGCGCGTCGTCCACCATCATGATGCAATTGTATTTTTCCGCGAGGTCGCACAGCGCGGGCAACGGAGCGATGTCCCCGTCCATGCTGAACACGCCGTCGGTAATCAGCAGTTTGTGGCCGGGCCAGTCCTTGGTTTCCTCGCAGATTTTCGCGCAGTCCGCCACGTCTTTGTGCTGGAATACGCGGATGGCGGCCTTCGAGAGCCGGCAGCCGTCAATGATCGAGGCGTGGTTCAGCGCGTCGGATATAATCAGGTCGTCCTTCCCCAGGATCGCGGCCACGGTGCCGGCATTGGCGGTGAATCCGGACTGGAACACGACGCAGGCTTCCGTGCGCTTGAATTTTGCGATCTGCCGCTCCAGGTCCATGTGAATTCCCATGGTGCCGGCGATGGTGCGCACCGCGCCCGCCCCCACGCCGTATTTGCGAATGGCCGCGAGCGCGGCCCGGCGCAGCCGGGGATGGCTGGCTAGGCCCAGGTAATTGTTGGAGCTGAGGTTGATCACCTTCCGGCCGTCGAAGACGGCCACGGGCCGCTGCTCGCCCGAGAGCACGCGCAGGTGGAAGTAGCGGTGCTGCTGCTTCAGTTCTTCGAGGGCCTGGCTGAGATAGGCGAGCTGCGGACGCGTCGAAGCGGACATTTTCCCTCCAGGATTCCTGCCGTTTGTCTGGGGCGCCGAATCCGGCGCCGAACTCACGAATTTCCGTTGGGGATCAGCAGGACCTTGCCGGCCTGGCCCTGTTCCAGCAGCCGGAAGGCGTTTGCGAAATCGGAAAGCGCCAGCCGCTCCCGGAAAAGCGGCTCGAGATTCAGTCGTTTCCCTTCCAGCAGCGCGCTCATCTGCATCCAGGTCTCAAACATTCGCCGGCCATAAATTCCGTGCACGGTGGCGCCCTTGAAGATCACGTCGCCCAGCAGATCCAGCGTGATCGGTTCAGAGGGGATGCCCAGCAGCGAGGCGCGGCCCCCGGGCCGCAGCATCCGGAATCCGTCGCGGATCGCAGCCTGGTTTCCGCTCATTTCCAGCAGCACGTCCACGCCCGCGCCGCCCGTTTCCGCAAGCACGCGCGCCGCGGCGTTTTCTTCGCGGGGATTCACCACCAGATCCGCCCCCATCTGCCCCGCCACTTTCGCCCGCAGTGGAGAAACCTCCGTGGCATACAGCGTCGAGCAGCCGCAGGCTTTCGCCACCGCGATGCTCATCAGGCCGATGGGCCCGCAGCCCGTCACCGCCACGGTGCACCCGGCGATGGCCCCGGAGAGCACCGTGTGCACCGCGTTGCCCAGCGGGTCCATGATCGCCGCGTAATGATCCGGAATCCCTTCGGCAATTTTCCACACGTTGCCCGCGGGAATGCGCACAAACTCCGCGAAGCAACCGTCGCCGTCAATCCCCAGGATACGCACGTTCTGGCAGACGTGCGGCTGTCCCGCGCGGCACGGCCGGCAGTGCCCGCAGGCCACGTGCATCTCCGCGGTCACCCGATCGCCCGGCGCAAATCCCGTTACGCCTTCACCCAGCGCCTCCACCACTCCACAGAATTCGTGGCCGATGGTCAGCGGAGGATGCAGGCGAGAGGCGGACCAGGCATCCCAATGGTAGATGTGCAGGTCGGTGCCGCAGATGGAGGCCGCGCGGACGCGCACCAGAACTTCTCCGGGACGCGCCACCGGGACTTGAACGGATTCAATCTGCGCCCCGGGTTCGGGACGCGGCTTGCGAAGAGCCTGCATCGTGGCTGTGGACATGCTTCGCGCTGGCCTTGGCCCGATGACGGATGCTAGCACAGAAGCGGTAGGCCCCCAACCTGCGGGTCGCGACCCATTTCAGGCCTGTAGTGATTCCCGGGCGGGCCGCACGGTTTTTCGCTACAATCGCGCCGCGCCGGCGCACGTCGCTCGATTCCCGCCCGACGCATCAGGCAGAGCCGCAGAAACGGGGAAGCGCGTGTCTCTCGGAGAACGGCTGGCGGAAATCCGCGCAGGATTTCATCGATCCTTCTGGATCGCAAACACCACCGAACTGTTCGAGCGGCTGGCGTATTACGGCACCTCCGCCGTCCTGGCCATCTACCTGCGCGAACAACTTCGCTTCTCCGCCGAACTGGCCGGCTGGATGCTGGGCACCTTCGGTTTCGTGGTGTGGTTCCTGCCGGTGCTCGGCGGAACTCTGGCCGATCGTTTCGGCTTCCGCCGCGCCCTGCTGTTTGCCTACCTGGTGATGTCCGTGGGGTACTTCCTTCTGGGCTCGCTTTCCGCTCCGTGGATGCAGTCCCTCCGTGTGGTCCTCGGAGACAAATGGCTGGTGCTGGCCATCCTGATGATCCCGGCGCTGGGCCCGGCGGTGGTCAAGCCCTGCGTGGCTGGCACCACCGCGCGCGCCTCCACGGAGAGCGTCCGCCCGCTCGGTTATTCCATCTACTACACCATCGTCAATATCGGCGGAACTCTGGGCCCGGTGGTGGCCTGGCTGGTGCGCAAACAACTTGGCTGGGGCATTGAAAATGTCTTCCGGGTCTGTTCGCTCAGCGTATTCCTGATGTTTTGGGTCACCCTCTTCTTCTTCCGCGAAGTTCCCGCGGCTGCGGAACAGAAAGTGGCCAGCATCGGCGCGGCCCTGCGCAATCTGGTGCTGGTGCTGGGGAACGGCCGGTTCATGCTCTTCCTGCTTATTTTTTCCGGCTACTGGGTGGTCTTCTGGCAGCAATATATCGCCGCCCCGCTCTTCGTGCGCGGCTACATCAGCCCGAATGCAGACGTGGATTTGCTGCTCTCCGCCGATGCCTTCACGGTGATCTGCTTCCAGATCCTGGTCAGCTATCTCACCCGGCGCATTGCCGCCATCCCGGCGATCACCCTGGGAATTCTCATTTCCAGCTTTTCCTGGGTGATCCTGGCCGTGCACCCGGCCTCGCCGGCGCTGGCCGGCGTGGCATCTTCCGTAGCCTCCGCCGTTTTTAGCCGCTCGGTCACCGTGGACCCCGCCGCGCCCATGCTCGTGCTCACTCTAATGGTGCTGGCGCTGGGCGAGATCACCCAATCGCCCCGCTACTACGAATACGTCTCGCGCTTGGCGCCCCCGGGTCAGGAGGGATTGTTCATGGGCTACGCGTTTCTGCCCATCGCCATCGGCTACTTCATCGCCGGCGTGCTCGGCGGTGGCCTGCTCCACTATTTCGGCGAAGTGCTCCACCGCCCCCAGCAGATGTGGTGGGTGATCAGCGGGGTCGGCATCCTCACCGCCTTGCTCATGCTGGTGTACGATCGCGCCTTGAAGCCCCTCACCGATCCCCGTTCCAGCTGACTCCTCTCACTCGGCACAGGCGGCCGGGCGCACGGGTACCGCCGGTCCTGTCACACGCCACCTGGAATTCTCATCCACCGGCCTTCACAAAAGACAAAACCCCCGGCGGCCCTACCGCTCCACAAAGGGGAGCGTCGGGCACCGGGGGCGAATGCGAATCACGCCGGACGAGGGGGCTTACTTCGCTCCGAGTACGGCGTCCTTGAAGGCCTTCACCGCGAAAATCTTTACCACCGTCTTGGCCTTGATCTTGATGGCCTCGCCGGTCTGCGGGTTGCGGCCCATGCGCGCGGCGCGGTGGCGCTTCACGCAGCGGCCGATGCCCGGAATCACGAACTTTCCGGCGCCGCCCTTGCACTCCTTGGCCGCGAGCGCGGCCAGGGCTTCAAAGAAGCCCGCTGCCGCCTTCTTCTTCATCTCGCACTTCTCGGCCATCGCCGCCACAATCTGACTCTTGCTCATTGGCTTTGCTGCCATGGAATTTCTCTCTCCTCTATTTTCAATTCAACTGGAGTAAACCGGGTTGTTGCTGCATGTGCCCCTGCAACCGAGCACCGCGCACTATAGCCGCGCCTCCCGCGCGATGCAAGCGAAATATCGCCTGCCGCGGGCCAGCGCGGGCTTCAGGCGCGCGCCAATCCCTGGTAAAAGTGTGCCGCGGCCTTGATCCCGCCGAAGTAATTCTCCAGGGAGATGTGCTCGTCCGGGGCGTGCGCGTTCTCATCCGGCAGGCCGAAGCCCATCAGAATGCAGGGAATCCGGAACGTGTCCGACATGCTGGTCACAAACGGGATGGATCCCCCTTCCCGGATGAATACCGCCTTCCGCCCGAATCCTTTTTCCAGCGCATCGTGCGCGGCCGCGAAAAACGGGTGGGTATAGGGCGCCACCCAGGGTTTCCCGCTGCTCAACACCGTAAATTTGCAGGAGACCGTCTTCGGCAGCAGCTTGCGAATGTGCTTCTCCACCTGCTTGGCGATCTGCTCCGGCTTCTGGTTGGGAACCAGCCGCGTGGAGAACTTGGCCCAGGCTTTCGATGGGATCACCGTCTTCGCCCCCTCTCCCATGTATCCGCCCCACATGCCGTTTAACTCCAGTGTCGGCCGGCACCAGATCTGCTCGACCACCGAGTAGCCCTTTTCGCCGCACAGCCCCGGTGCGCCCACCGTCTTCTTGAACTGGCTCAGCTTCCAGGGAAGGGCCTGGAGCGCTTTACGCTCCGCCCGCGAAAGCGTGGCCACGTCCTTGTAAAAGGCCGGCACCGTCACCCGAAAATTCTTGTCGTGCATCCGCGCAAACAGCTCGCTCAGAATGGTCAGGGGATTCGGCACTGCCCCGCCAAACACCCCGGAGTGCAGGTCCTGGGCCGCCGCGGTCAGCTCAATCTGGTAATAATTCAGCCCGCGCAGGCCGTAGGTCACCGAGGGCACCCCCGGCGCCAGCATGCTCGTGTCGGAAACCACCAGCACGTCCGACTTCAGCTTCTCCTTCTGCGTTCTCACGAATTCATAGAGCGATGCCCCGCCGATCTCCTCTTCCCCTTCGATGATCACCTTCACGTTTACCGGAAGTTTTCCCTGGGTCTTCTGCAGCGCCTCGAACGCCGCCAGATGGATGTGCACCTGCCCTTTGTCGTCCGCCGTCCCGCGGCCGTACAGGTTGCCGCCCCGCACCGCCGGCTCAAACGCCGGCGTCGTCCACAGGTGGTCCGGCTCCGATGGCTGCACGTCGTAATGTCCATAGAAAAGCACCGTCGGTTTGCCGGGAGTCTGCGTGCTCTCCGCATACACCAGCGGGTGCCCCGCGGTCTCCACGATTTCCACCGAAGGAAACTGCCCGCGCAGCTTCTCCGCCACCCATCGGGCGGCGCGTTCCACATCCGGTTTATGCTCGGTCTTTGTGCTGATGCTGGGAATCTTCAGGAATTCAACGAGCTCCGCCAGGTTCGCATCCCGATGCGATTCGATATACTCAATGGCATTCATTCAGGCCCCCAGGGAATTATGCCGTGGCAGAACGGACGCCCGTTCCACCCCGGCGGACAATCTACCATGCAGTGTACCGCGGCAACGTATTCTACGGGGGCCATCTCGCCCCAGCAACGGAAACGTAGAGCCCTTCATCCCTTCGATGAGGGCAATCTGACCCGCTCCACCCAACACCGCATGGATTACCGCTCACCGCCGCGGCGGGCTCTGGGACTTGCGCCGCTGTGGTGGAAAGCGCCCCGCGGCGCCATTCCCCGCATTGACGCCGCTGCCCGCTTGGGGCACGATACCCGCGTATGGCGACGCCGCAACCGGATAACAAACGCCGCAGCTCCCGGGTCTTCGCCCGCATGCACGTCCGCGCAGTCGGCCGCGATAACCACGGCCACAAATTTACCAAGCAGGCCGAAACCATCGTCATCAACGCCCATGGCGCCCTCCTCTATCTGGACGCCGAAGTGGACATGGGCGCGCTGGTCACCCTGCGCAGCCCCGCCACCGAAGAGGACCAGGAAAGCCGGGTCGTGTACGTCGGCGGTGCCAGCGAGCGCGGCCAGCGCCTGGGATTGGAGTTCGTTTCCCCCGCCCCGCACTTCTGGGGCATCGAGTTTCCCCCCTCCGATTGGAAATCCCCCGAGCCGTTTGCTCCCTAGCCTCGATTTCTCTCCTCTCAACGGCCGGCTCAATTCCGCGCTTTCGCTGGACCGTTTCCTACTCGCAGCGAATTGACGCCAGCGGGTCCACACGTGTCGCGCGGCGCGCCGGCACATAGCAGGCGGAGAAGGCGATCGCCGCCAGCAGGGCCGCCGTGCCGGCCAGCACCAGCGGATCCGTGCCGGTCAGCCCGTACAGCATCGCGGAGAGCGCCGGCCGCAACAGGAAAACGGCCCCGGCCAGTCCCAAGGCGATGCCGGCCAGCGCCAGGCGCATTCCCTGGCGCACCACCAGGCGCTGCACATCCTGCGGCTGTGCGCCCAGCGCCATGCGGATTCCCAGATCATGGGTTTGCTGCGTCACCGAATAGGACATCACGCCGTAGATCCCCACCCCCGCCAGCGCCGTGGCCAGCAGGGCGAAAAAGGCCACCAGGGCCATGTTCATCCTGCGGCGCGAGGCCACCGCGGAGACAAATTCCTCCATGGATTTCACGTCCGATACTGGCTGGTTTTTATCCACAGACCATATCGCCTGGCGCGCCGCCCGGGCCAGGCTCCCCGGGTCTCCCTCCCCGCGCACCACCAGGCGCATCAGCGGCGCTGGGTTCTGAAGGTCGGAGAGATACAGGATTGGTCTTTTCGCCTCCCCGAATTCCATTTGCGTCGTGTTGTTCGCCACGCCCACCACCTGCAGCCAGGAATCCCGTAGCACCGGAGCGTAGGGCGCCCGCCCCTCCTCCAGCACCCGGATCTGTTTGCCCACCGGATCTTCTCCGGGAAAGTATTGCGCCGCCAAAGCCGCATTGATCACCGCCACCCCCGGGGCCGTCTCCGCGTCCCCGGTCTCCAATCCGCGCCCTTTTAGCACCTGCATCCCCATGGCCGCCACGTAGCCTGCGTCTATCACCCGGTATTCCGCGGTCAATTCCTCGCCCCGGGCGCGGGGCGCTCTCCCGGCGATCTCGAAATTCGTGTACGCGGACCAGCCCGTCAGCGGCAGCGCATTGATCATCCCCGCGGCGCGCACCCCCGGCAGCGCGCGCACCCGCTCGCCCACTCGCTGAAAAAAATCGCGGAACTGGGCCGGTTGCTGGTAGCGGTAATCCGGCAGGCGCACCTGCATGGTCAGCACGTTTTCCGGATCGAAGCCCAGGCGCTCCGACAGCACGTTCAGGAAGCTGCGCGCCAGCAGCGCCGCCCCGGTCAGCAGCAGCAGCGACACCGCGATCTCCGCCACCACCAGCACGTTGCGCAGCCGCAGGCCACGGCGCCCCCCGCTGGCCCCCCGCCCGCCCTCCTTCAGCGCCTCGCTCAGCCCCGTCCGCGAAATCTGCAGCGCTGGCGCCAGGCCAAAAAGCACCCCGGTCATCGCGGAAATTCCCAGCGCAAACAGCAGCACCGGGGAGTCGATGCGAATCGTGTTCGCATAGGGGATCTCATACAGGCTGCCCACCGCCGGCAGAAACAGCGGCAGCAGGCGCAGCGCTCCCGCCGCCAGCAGCACTCCAAACATTCCTCCCAGCAGCGCCAGCAGCACGCTTTCCGTCAGCAACTGGGCCAGCAAGCGGTACCTTCCCGCGCCCAGCGAGGCGCGCACCGCCATCTCCCGCTCCCGCGCCGTGGCCCGCGAAAGAAGCAGGTTGGCGATATTCACGCAGGCGATCAGCAGCACAATTCCTGCTGCCGCCAGCAGGATTTCCAGGGCTGGGCGCAGGTTTCGCGTGCGTTCTTCATGCATCTGCGCCACCCGCACCCCGGACTCCGGATCGATGCCCGGATTTTCCCGTTTGATTTGCTCCACCAGCGTCTGCATTTCCACATTGGCTTGCCCCGGCGTCACCCCGTTCTTCAACCGGCCGAATACGATGAACAGGTGCTGATCGCGGTCCAGGCGCGCGCGGTCCATGGCGAATGGCATCCACACGTCGTATTGCCACCCGGCATTGCCCCACAGGCTGAATCCGGGCGGGAGCACGCCAATCACCGTGAACGGCTTGTTATCCACCGTCACCGTGCGGCCCAGCGCGCTGCTTTCCCCTCCAAAGTGCTCCTGCCAGAAACGGTAACTGAGAATGACCACCTGGCTATGTTCCGGCTCTTCTTCCTCCGGCCGGAATCCGCGGCCCATCACCGGTTGCACCTGGAAGACCTCGAAGAAATTGGCCGTGGTCCGCGCTCCCCACACCTGCTCCGGCTCTGCGGCCCCGGCCAGGTTGTAGTATCCCGCCACCCAGCCGGCCAATTGCTGGAACGAGCGATTGCGCCCCTTCCAGTCCAGGTATTCCGCCGGGGCCGTGACTCCCCGGGTCAGGTTCCGCCGCGGCTCCGTCTTCCACACAATCACGATGCGATCCGAGGCCGGGTAGGGCAGCGGACGCAGCAACACCGCATTCACCACGCTGAAGACGGCCGCGTTCGCCCCGATGCCCAGCCCCAGTGTGGCCAGCGCCACCGCGGCAAACGCGCGATTCCGCGCCAATCCGCGCAGTCCGAATTTCACGTCCCGCCAGAAAATCTGTGAGTCCATGCCCAAGCCTGCCGTAGCGCGCACCTCGCCCTCGCGAGTCCGCTGCGGTGCCGCAGATAGTACTACAGTTCCCGGGCCCGGTTCGTAGAAGAATAATCGAACAGGTTGCTAATTCGGTTGACACTGCCCGCTCCCCCTTCCGTCAGGCTCCATGCCGCTCTCCGCACCCCGCTCCAGGACCGCTGCGGGTAATGATCTGCGCCGCGGATGACGATGGAGTAGGTGGGGCCGGTTCTGGAATTTGGCGATGTACCTCGCGGGTCAATCTGCCCGCGAGCCGGGGCCGGCAGCGGCAGGCCGCCATGCGCTGGATGGCCGGCGCTGCCCTGGCACACTTCCCGCGGAGTGGATTGCCAAAGAATGGTGAACAGCACAGAATTGCTCTCAACGGTTTGACCGGCCCATGGGTGAGGGCCCGGGAGGGGACTCTCGATGGCGAAAATCCTGGTAATTGACGATGACCCGTCCGTCCGCGAATTGATTCGCGAGTTCTTGCAGCCGGATGGTCACGCCCTCTCGGAGGCCGGCAATGGCGAGGAAGGCCTGCAACTGCACGGCCAGAGCCCTGCGGACATCATCATTTCCGACATTTTCATGCCGGGAAAAGATGGCTTGCAGGTCATCCGCACCCTGGCCAGAACCGGCGTGCGCCTGATTGCCATCAGTGGCGGGATGCAGTTCGACAACGCGGATTTTCTCAA
>Ga0335085_10002362_pt1 | contig 35506 bp, 33 predicted proteins | sample Lox_Sample_45_FD_206712 | JGI IMG/M metagenome (GOLD analysis project Ga0335085, IMG submission 206712) | Soil microbial communities from Loxahatchee National Wildlife Refuge, Florida, United States - Lox_Sample_4.5 | ecosystem: Environmental > Terrestrial > Soil > Wetlands | place: USA... | reverse complement strand
GGGTTATAAGCGAGCTACTGGCCGAGACGAATGGATCCTACACCACCTCGGAACTCTCTTTGTCTTTGGAGCAATGATCTGTAAGCGACGAGCTTTCTCCTCTGCTCGCGTTGTTCCATAGTCACCCGACCTGTCTCTCTGTTTCGCCTCCATTTGAAGCAACTCGACCCATCCCCTCATTAGTGTGATGAAACAACTCGCACGGGCTGCACAATTTCAGGCACCCTCACCAGAGGGTTGCGACTCAAATGTCGCAAGGGCGCACGTTTCGATCATTCCTATACGAGAGCGGCCGAACTGTGGGAGATTAGGGCATAGCTTCTTGCGATTGGAACGGGAGTGATACGGCGAGATGCCAAAATCCATCCAACGGATACTCCGAGTGTGTGCCTTGCTGGCATGCTTCAGCGGGGCACCAGGATATCAACTTAGTTTGGGCGCGCAGGCAGTTGAGCGAGTCAGCGCCAGCGCACAGACATCTGCATCTCAAGTGCAAAACCGGGCCGACCTGCTTATTCAGACGGAGGCGCAGTTACCGGATACGTATCCCCATGCGTCCTACGAGATTCGATTTCGAGCGCGCGGAGGAGTTCCGCCGCTCCACTGGAGAGTCGAGAAGGGTGCGCTGCCACTAGGGCTAAAGCTCGAGCCAGATGGCCTGCTGCACGGACAGCCGGAACGCGAGGGAGAGTTTCAGTTCACGATTGCCCTGAAGGACAGCGGCCAGCCGCGGTTGGGAGTGCAAAAGGCATTCATTCTGAGGGTGCGGTCGGCCATGACCCTGAACTGGAAGACTCTTGCACATGTGAGTGGGAATCGGATCGAAGGGAGCGCCGATGTCTCCAATACGACAGCAGATGATATCGACCTGACCTTTATTGTGCTCGCGGTGCCGCCAAACGGACGGGCAGTCGCAATCGGGTATCAGCATTTCGTTTTGCGGCGGGGAACACTCTCGATGGAATTACCGTTCGGCGAAACGCTGCCTCACGGTGGATATGTCGTCCATGTTGACGCTGTCGGGGAAGTGGCGGCGAGACGCGTAATCTACCGGGAGCGGCTCGAGACGCCTTCAGCCCTCCAGGTGATGGCAGGACCGTGACCTCCGCCGCGGTCCCAGCTTCCAGCATGAGCCTTCGGGTGGGTGATGAAACTTTGGTCACAGCTTCAGGTGATGCAGATCACACACTCCTGTGAGCGAAAAGCCCCAAGTTCGACTGGGTCATAGACCGCTCCAAGGCCTCTTCAAGACATTAATGTTCCGATAACCAGTTCATTTACATAGGGATAGATTGCCTTGATTTCGCAGCGTTGGAGAAGGCTCCGATTGGCCTGCCTCGTGCCATATCCCAGGGTGGGTGACGCGAAGAGCTCGGGTTCGGCTCCGCTAGCCCAAGGGAGGTTTCCGATGCGAGCTCCTTATGGTCTGAACATTCTCGACAACTGCCTTACCTGCCCATCCAGGGGAGAACATCTGTTCTGCAGTCTTTCAGCGCAGGGCGGTCAGCGCCTCAATGAGATCAAGTCCACGGCGGTTTATCCCAAAGGCGCGATGCTGTTTATCGAAGGGCAACTGCCGCGCGGTGTGTTCGTGCTCTGCACCGGAAAGGTGAAGTTATCGACTACATCGCGGGAAGGCAAGACGATCATCACCAAACTATCCGACCCTGGTGATGTCCTTGGACTGAATGCAGTGATCTCTAACCGGCCGTATGAAGTGACGGCGGAAATGATGGAGCCGGGTCAGGCAAATTTCATTCCCCGCGACTCACTGATGCTGTTCCTGAAGGACTATCCGGAGGCATCGGCGCGCGTGGCGCTGCAATTGAGCCGCAACTATTTCGTCGCCTACGAAGAGATTCGGACGCTCGGTCTGGCGGCGTCGCCATCGGAGAAATTCGCAAAGCTGCTGCTTTCCTGGTCCACGAAGAATGCAAATAATGACGACGGGTCTTCACAGGTGAAACTGACGCTGACGCACGAAGAGATTGCCGAGGTCATCGGGACGACGCGTGAGACAGTCAGCCGCTTGTTTTCCGAATTCAAAAAGAAACAGCTCATGCAGTTGAAGGGCGCAACCCTTGTGATCCGGAGCCGGATGGCGTTGGAGCGGATCGTGCAATCGTAGAGCAAGGAATCTTGTCCATTGGATCGTCGAGGTGAAGGTGGTCCCCCAAGGCGCGGCCAAAGAGCCGCGCCTCTTTGTTTCTTGCAATATTAGTCACTCCGCAAGGCTGACATCGGATTTATGCGTGACGCCCTCAGTGCGGGCAGATAGGCGGAAAGAAGGGCAATAAAGACCAACGTCAATGCCATCGACAAGTAAGTCACAGCATCCCAGGGTGAGGTGGCGAACAACAGGGACGAAATCAGCCGCGCAGAAGCGATCGAGGCCATGGTTCCAACGGCAATGCCTCCCAGGGCTAGACGCAACGTATCGAGTAGAACGCTGCGTTGGATGAGGCCGGTACTGGCGCCGAGTGCCATGCGCACGCCAATTTCCTGCTTCTGGCGCGTCACGGAATAAGAAATGACTCCGTAGATCCCGAGCGCTGCCAGCATCAACCCGAGTGCGGCGAAGCCGGATACCAACAGCATGAAAAATCTGCGAGGTGATCCGGCTCGATCGACGATCGTGCGCAGCGGCCGGAACTCCGCAGAAGGCTGGTTGGGATTCAGTTCCCGCAGTGCATGCAAGATGCTGCCGCCGAGTTGGGCAGGAGGAAGACTGCTGCGTACGACCAACTGTGCCCCGTTCGGGCCCGTCTGAGTCGCGGGATAGTACACTTGCCATCCGGGTTCTCCCTCAAGGCTGTCCTCGTGGACATCATCAACGACGCCGACCACGGTTAAGGCGGTGTCACCTCCCATCAGGACCTTGCCCACTGCGTCTTCGTTTGGCCAGTAGAACCGTGCGGCGGAGGCGTTGATGAGAATCACCTTCTGACTCTGGAGAGTATCGGACCATGTGAAGTCACGACCGTGCAGGCGAATGCCCATAGCGCGGATGAATCCGGGCGTAACTACATAAACCAGGGGCCCCGGTACAGTCCCGGGTGGGTAGGTTCTTCCTTTGGGAATCAGGCTGCCCCAGGCCCGATTCTGGCCGAGAGGCAGATAGTCACCCATGCCGGCGGCCTCGACTCCGGGCAGAGCACTCACCTTAGCCAGAATCTGCTGAAAGATGGCGCTTCTCTTTGCGGTGCTGGCTTCGTCCTTCGGAGCGCTGTCGTCGTACTCTACTTTGATCGAGGCCGATTGGTCTGGCCGGAAGCCGAGGTCGATGTCAAGGACCTTCAGAAAGCTTCGCAGCAGCAGGCCTGCTCCCACGAGCAGCACGCAAGCCAACGCTACTTCTGAGATCACTAGTACTGAGCGGATGCGCTCGTTCTTGCGGCCAAGTCCTGCGCCCGGGCCCGAATCTTTGAGTGTTTCTTGCAGATTCACCATTGCCATCCTGAATCCCGGTGCGAGTCCAAACAACGCCGCAGCTACAACTGCGATGAAGACAGTCCAGGCCACGGCCTGCGAGTCCAGGTGCAGCGTGCTCAGAAGAGGCAGAGCGAGGGATCCTTGATGTGCGAGCCAGGAGATCAGGACCAGGGCCAGGCTGAGCCCGAACAATGCGCCAGCCCCGGATAGAACCAGGCTTTCAATCAGTAGTTGGCCGATGATGCGGCCACGGCTTGCGCCCAGAGCACCGCGTACCGCAAATTCCTTTCCCCGGGCAACCGCACGGGCGAGCAGGAGGTTCGACAGGTTGACACAAGCGATGAGCAGGATCATCGCTACAGCGCACCACAAAACAACTAGTGAGCGGCGCAGCCGTCCGCTTGACATAGTCCTTCAGAACACGCAATTGCATTGAGCTGTCTTTGCCGCCGTACGCACCACAAGACTTCGGATACTTCACCTTCCAGCAAAGGTGTGGCTCGACGAGCAGGGCCTCGGCCTGCGCTTGCGCCAGCGTTACGCCCGGCTTGGTTCGGCCGATCATCGTGACAATGTTTCCCCACATGCGCTCGTTGTCGAGGATCAGCGGCGTGAGCAAGTCGATTTTCGTTCCCGGTGCAAACACCGCTCCGAAATCGAAGGCGGGAGGAAGCACTCCGACGACGGTGGTCGCGCTGCCGCTGAGATCGATGGTTTGGCCGACAATGGTTGCATCGGCGGCGAACTGCCGTCTCCAGTAGGGATCGGTCAGCAACACCACAGCCGCTGCTCCCTTGCGGCCATCCTCGACCGTGAACAGCCGTCCCATCTCCGGTTGCACCCCGAGAACCTGAAAGAAGTTCGTCAGGACTTCGATCCCGGTGGCGGGTTTTGGTTCGCTACGTCCCGTGAGGCGGAGGTTGTCCGGGCTGCTGAACGCCATGTATCCCGTGATGCCTTGATAGGAGCGGGTTTGATCTCGGAACTCCTCATAGGCATCAGCAGAATACGTTTCACAGGATTTGCCGCACTTCTGTGGTGGAGGGCCGATCCACACCAATTCCTCTGAGTTCGGGAAAGGGAGCGGACGAAGCAGCAAAGTGTTCACAACGCTGAACACCACCACGTTGGAGCCGATGGCCAAGGCCAGGATAAGAATCGCGGCTACCGCAAAACCGGGATCGCGCCCCAGCTTGCGAAAGGTGTAACGCACATCGCGGAAGAGATCATTCCAGTGGTCCTGCAGGCGTTTGTGTCGTTCCATTTTCTTTCCTAGTTTTTCGCCGGCATGTTGTACCGAGCGCAGATCGCCGAACTGGCGTTCAGCTTCGCGGCGTGCGGCCTCCGGTTCCCAGCCCTGCGCGATCAGATCGTCAGTCTTTGCATCCAGATGAAAGCGAAGCTCATCCTTCACGTCCGCTGCGGGATCGGGACCGAGTAGGCGAGCGTAGCGCCGCCACATGGGCATTTGCTTCATGCTAGTTCCTCAAGTGCGGGTGGTTGAGTTGCGCCGAGTACCTTCGCGACAGCCGTGGCATAGGCTTGCCATATCCTGGTTTCCTGCCTGAGTTGCCGGCGACCTTCCGCGGTGAGACTGTAAAACTTGGCTCGACGATTGTTTTCCGAGAGTCCCCACTCCGCCTCCAGTAAATGCTTGTTTTCCAGACGCCAAAGTGCGGGGTAGAGTGTTCCTTCCTCTACCAACAAGGCATCATCGCTTTGGCGGCGGATAAGGTTCGTAATCGCGTATCCGTGTAAACGTCCCCAAACCAGGGCCTTCAGAATCAGCACATCAAGCGTACCGCGGAAGAATTCGAGTTTGGCACGATCCATATATTTTCCCTTGACCGTTCGGAATCGTCGCTCTCCCCTTTGAATGCTAGGGGAGACATTTTACTTGGACTCGCCACGATACCGGAGGTGAGCAACCATCCTGCCTGCCTGGAGTGACTTGAACAAGATAGGCGTGTCACCCCGGAGAAGAGGACCATGAAGTATTAGAACCTTCTGGGGATAGTCAATCTCCTACGAACCGGACAAAATCGCGGGATCACATCGCAGTCAAGTTGAACATTTGGTCGAGAGCAGGCATCAGTCTTGCTGTTGAGTAGAAGAAGGGCCGCAACGGTCTTGCTATTGGATTGGGGGTAAAGCGAGCGTGGCGGTCCAGATTGTCGAAGAGTCTTTGCGGATTTGCGTTTCCCAATCAGAAAACTGCTCAACGGTTTTGTTCCTGAAGGCATCCTAAGAGTGCACAGCGATCGAGCAGTCACGGGCATGTGTGTCTTTATGGTATGTCTACGGTTCATAACGTGTGTTCTATTGGTTTGCTCGGGCGCGGGTTTCTCATTTGCGCAGGAGTCGACCGATATTGAGTCCCCCAGGCACAAGGCTTGGGACATGCTTCTCACGGCGTGTTTCTCCCAGCGAGCCAGCGAGCGTGCAAACGGAATTCGAGCGCTGGGATTGATCCGAGAAAACGGACAAGCGAGGCTGCTGGCCGAGCACGCCTTGAGCGACCCCAATGTCGAGGTCCGTCGCGCAGCGGCTACGGCCCTGGGACAGATGCACGCGATCCAATCCGTGCCAAAATTACAGGGCGCACTCTCCGATGAAAAGATTCCGGTCGTGATGGCAGCCGCCCAGTCTCTGCGTGAACTGAAGGACGACAAGTCGGCCTACGCAATCTACTACGACTTGTTGACCGGGGAACGAAAAGCAGGAGACGGCTTAATCGCCAGGCAACTTGCCACGCTGAAGGACCCGAAGCAACTCGCGCAGATTGGGATCTCTGAGGGCGCAGGCTTCATCCCGTTTGCTGGAATCGGATGGGACGCATATCGCGCCATGAAAAAGAAGGACCCGAATCCGGTGCGAGCCGTAGCCGCAATCATGCTCGCGCACGACCCCGATCCTGCCAGCGCGACTGCGCTGATGAAAGCGACCAAAGACAAGGACTGGATTGTGCGGGCAGCCGCCCTGGAGGCGATCGCACAGCGCGGGGATCCATCGCTTCTGCCCAAGCTTGTGCCGCGATTTTGCGATAGCCATCCGAAAGTGCGCTACAGCGCTGCTGCTGCTGTGATCCGGCTGAGTACATTTGAACGCAGCAAAACCGCGCGGAATGACAGATAATAGGTTGCGTGTCGTCAGGCAGCCGAGTCGCGATTTATATAGGGCTGATGTTTTTCGCCGCCATCGGTGTTGTGCTGCAGAGCGCCGCGCAGGCGAGTTCCTCGGATAAGTCCTGGACCACGAGCAGCCAGCCATCAGATCCCGGCGGGAACACAAATCCTACCCGTACCCGAACAACCCACTCTGAAGTCAACGGTCGAATCGTCGACAAGACGATCGTGGAAGCAATAGGGCCTGACGGCCGCTATGTGCCCTATTCCGAAACCGAGCGGGAATCTGTCCGAGTGAACGATACGACGGTCCGAAGTGTCGAGCGTTCCTACGGAAGAAATCCTGACGGGCAGAGAGTCTTGACTCAGGAGATTCAAGAAGAGTCGCGAAGCTTTTCCGATGGAGGGAAAAAAGTAACGCGCACGACCTCGAATCCGGACGGAGACGGCAGGCTGCAAGTGGTACAGCGTGCGGTTGCCGATTCGAAGCAGGTCAGTCCCGGCATTCGGGAAACAAAGACCACACTCTCCTCAGCCGATGGAAATGGAACTCTTTCGCCGACAATGCAGATCGAGGAACGCGAGAGGCAGGTTGACTCTTCTGCGGTTGAGTCCAAGAGATCCACTTCCTTGTCAGATGGGACTGGTCACTGGACACTCAGCGAAATTCGAGAGGGAATCACCAAAGGAGATACAAAGGAAGAGCGTGTGCTTCGCCCAAATGCAGACGGTAAGATGGCTGTTGTCGAGCGGACCGTGACTACTCAATCGAAAGACGCGACGGGGGAACAACGCGAAACTGAAGAGACTTACTCGACCGATGTTCCGGGACAGGCGGGCGATGAAGGCTTGCAATTGGTGAAGCGCGAGAGCACCGTGCAGCGGACTTCATCCGACGGCGAGCGGCGGACGACTCGGCAGATGGAACAGCCGAATCCCGGGGATCCGGGAGCAGGGCTGCGCGTGACGCAGGAAGCGATCGATATCGTGCGACCCGGCACGAACGGCACGGCGACGCAAACGAGTACCGTCCGGACTTCTGATTCGAATGGACAACTCAATATGGTGTGGGTGGATATGGGTAAGACCGACAATCCGGCCGTGGTCAATGTAGGCAGCGATACTTCCAAGCAAACAAACACAGAACCCAAAGCGGCGCCCCATTGAGAGCCGCGCAGAGCCGGCCCTAGTTTTGGCTAAAACTCAGGACGATCACGCGGTCGACCTCGTCCTTTCTTTGCGCTGGAACTTTCAGGATCACACCATCCGTATTTTGGGTGAAGTCGGTCTTTGATCCGTCAATCAGCAACTGGGCGGATATGATTTTTCCGGAGATCGGCGCGATTGCCAGAAGGGGCGATCCCCAGTTCAGTACGTGGACATAAACCTTGTTCTCCTTTTGAGTGGTCACTCCCCAGTCGCCGGGTGGAATCGGCCCTCCACGCGTGCTGTAGATGGACTCTCCATACTTCGTCAGCCATTGGCCAACCGCTTGCAGGCGCGCTACAAACTGCGGGTCGATTTCGCCATTCGGGTAGGGGCCAATGTTCATCAACAAATTTGAGTTGTTGCCTGCGGCTCGGACAAGGCGCCGCTCAAGTTCTTCGACACTCTTGTAATTACTGTCTCCGATGTTGAAGCCCCAGGAGCCGTTCAGCGTGTCGGACATCTCAAGAGGAACCTGCGTGCTGACGTACGTTGTGTTGAACCCCGCCGTATTGCTGCCGGGGAGATCGCGCTCGAAGGTTTGAACGTCCTCTCCAGACCGTGGTGTCTGATGATGGTTCGGGATGATCAGTGCTGCGGGCTGTAGTTTGTGAATCAGAGCGTAGGTCTTGTCGAGATGCCAGTCAGCATTTGGCTTGTCCCACATGCCATCGAACCAGATGCCTCCAATGGCGCCGTAATTGGTGAGAAGTTCCGTGAGTTGACCGTTCATGTAGGTGTCGAGATAGGCGTTCCAGTCTCCATGATCGGGGCGTCCGTTGGACCAGTCTGTTGCGCCTCGGGGATAGTAATCCGGGTTATGCCAGTCGAGTTGCGAATAATAGAAAAAGAGCTTGACCCCCTGCCGGTGGCACTCGTCGGCAAGCATCTTCAGCGGATCTTTCCTATAAGGAGTGCGGGCGACAATGTTCCAGTCGGAGACTTTTGAGTCGAACATTGCGAAACCGTCGTGGTGTCGCGAGGTGATGGTGATGTATTTCATGCCCGCAGCCTTGGCGAGCGAGACCCAGGCGTGCGCATCGAACTTCTCGGGATCAAAGAACGCAGGCAAGCGGTTGTATTCGTCGAGCTTGAGGTGACGCTCGTGGAATATCCATTCGCCATTGCCGAGCACGCTGTAGACGCCCCAGTGAATGAACATGCCGAATTTCATGTCCTGGAATTCACGGCGTGCCTGCAGATTTTCGGGGGAGGGTTGATAGCTGGACTGGCCGAACGTAGCACTACACGATAGAAAGGACAACGCTAGAATGCTGATTCTGAGCCGCAGGGACCGAGGCATACGTTTTCTCCAGCGGCAGTGTAATCTCGCCGCAACTTGGTTTCATCTGAAAAACATCAAAATGGAGATTTCCAGCTCCGGCTGTAGCCCTATGGCCAAGACGGGAGCTGCACTTCCGGGTTGCAGAATGGGCCACAACTCTTGGCGCTGTTTCGTGTTCTGTAATCAAATAGTCTTCTTGGATCAGAACATTCAGTTTGAAGCTCAGGAGGTCCCCCTTGCAGTTACTCCTTGAGAACTGGGGAAAGAGAAGCTGGAGTTATGGTCGCCCGCGAGTGTGGCAGATCGCAGGCGTTGCGCTCGCGTCGGGACTTGCCCTGCTGCTTGCGTCCTGCGGGGGGTCGTCGACGCCAGCTTCGGGAGGGGGCGGCCAGCCAACGTTGCAATCCGTTTCGGTGACGCCTACCGCGGCATCACTGAATGTGGGTTCAACGCTGCAATTCAAAGCCACGGCTGGATACAGCGATGGTTCTTCCAAGGATGTGAGCGCGTCTGCACAGTGGTCCTCAACGGATCCAACAGTGGCTTCCATCGAGTCGAACAATCAGTCCACTCCTGGATTGGCCACTGGCGTTGCTCCTGGCAACGTGAATATCTCGGCCACGTTGAGCGGCGTGCCAGGAATCACAACGTTGAATGTCGTTGGCTCCGGAAGCCTGACTGCCTTCTCCATTTCTCATGCCGATCCAACCATCGCTACAAACGCAACCCTGCCGCTGTTTGGATACGCAGAGTACAGCGACGGGTCCGCAGGGTGGGTGACCAGCACGACGCATTGGACATCTTCTGATGGCGGCGTAGCAACGATTCAGGATCAGGGGCAGTCCACTCCCGGTTTGGTAAGTGCCACGAATACGCCTGGAGCGACAACGATCACGGCGAGCTTCAACGGCATGCAGGCGACCACGACCGTAACAGTCGCCGCGAACGCAGTTCCAATCAATCTGATGGACATGAGCGCTTCGCAGAACTACCTGCATTTCGCGGGAGGTCTCTACGAAAACAACGGCAAGAATCCGCCAAGCGATCACGATGCAGCCGGAAGGGCTGCGGCGGCAGCCATTCAACCATTAGATCAGAACGGAAATGCGAGTGCAGATGGCGCGATCGTCTTTCTGGGTATCGGAATGTCGAACGCGGACCAGGAATTTGGCTCATTCGCCAGCGCAGCGTCCGCCTCCGGTTCAGGTGTGAACCCGAAAGTTGCCGTGAAGGACGGTGCGATGGGAGCCGCCACCGCCTGTTACTGGACCGTGGCACAAGGCCAGACACTGAATAGCTGTCCTGACGCGAAGGGTGTTTTGCTCGAAAATCAGTACGATCGTGTTCGTGACCAGGTGTTGGCGCAGGCGGGTCTCTCCGAAAAGCAAGTGCAGGTGTTGTGGATCAAGAATGCGAATCCCAGACCGGGTATCGCCAGCCAAGGGGGACCGGCTCTGCGCACGTTATGCGACACGAACACTTCCGGTTGCCTGAATGACGCCAATACTGACGCCATTCACTACGAAGCTCAACTTGGGGAGACAATACGTGCGGCGAAGTCGCGCTATCCCAATCTGAAACAGGTATTCCTGTCGACGCGAATTTATGCGGGGTACTCGACAGTAGGACTGAACCCCGAGCCGTACGCCTATGAATACGGATACTCGGCGAAGTGGCTGATCGAGGCACAGGTCCTGCAGGAGCGCAATGGGACGGTAGATCCGGTGGCGGGCGACATGAGTTATACCTCAGGCATCGCCGCGTGGACTGCTTGGGGCACCTACCTTTGGGCGAATGGATCCACGCCGCGCTCCGATGGCACGGTCTGGCTGCAGGGCGATTTTCAGTCGGACGGTACTCATCCGAACGCGGAGGGCACGCAGAAAGTTGTGAACCTCCTGATGACATACTTTCTAGGCTCGCCTTACACGCCCTGGTTCCGGCCATAGTCTGAGTGCGCGATGAATGATGGCGGCTCCGCAGATTGGTATATACTCCCCTGCGCAAAATCCTTTGACTTCAGGAGGCTTCCATGCGATTTGTGGGTCTGCTGTTGTTCGGGTATTTGATGGTGGGGACGGCGGTTGGTCAGGATCAGGCGGTTTTTGCGGCGAAAGCGACAAGCAAGTTCATGAATTTTCCGGGGCTGCCGACTTGCATGGCCGGGTCGGTGCAAAGTGGGGATCCATCCAAAGGGGGTTCAGTGATTCTGGGAAAGGCGAATGTTGCCTGCACCGTTCCGTGGCATTGGCACACGCCGACCGAGCAGTTGATGATGGTGGCGGGTACTGCCAAGGTGGAGATGAAAGATGGTTCGCCAGTGATCTTGCATGCCGGAGACTATGCGAAACTCCCTACCAAGCATGTGCATCAGTTCACATGCCAGGCTGCATGTACCCTCTTCATCGCCAGCGATACGACTTTCGATATTCACTATGTGGATGCGAGCGGGGCTGAGATCCCTCCCGATCAGGCCCTGAGAGCCAAAGCTATGGCCAAGAATGCTCCAGCCAAAGGCAGCAAGACTGAAAACAAGAAGTGAACTCCTGTGAAGGAGTCGATGCGGCGAGGATAACCCGGCTTGGTGCGGAAATCCTTGCCGCTTATTTTTTGGCGGAGGCGACTGCAGTATGTCGAACGATGCTGGGCTGATTGAACGGTATTCTCGGTATTCGGTCGAAGAAACGATGAAGCGATTGCAAGCGCTCTTTGCAGAAAAAGGCCTGCAACTTTTCTCTCTCATCGATCACAGCGGGGAGGCAGAGAAGGTTGGGCTAAAGATGAGGCCGACCAAGTTGCTGATCTTCGGCAGCCCAAGAGCGGGAACTCCGTTGATGGCGGCTGCTGCGAGCCTTGCGATCGATCTCCCGCTTAAAGTACTGGTTGCGGAAGATACGGACGGCAAAGTATTGGTTACCTACAATGATCCTGAGTATCTTGGTGCGCGGCACGGTGTTCCTTCCGAACTGATCAAGAATCTTGCTGGTCCAGGCGCGCTGATCGCCGAGGCTGTGGAATAATGCTGGCGTCAGCCGACCCCGTGACCGACGATTCCAATCTCAATCCCAAGATTAATCCCAATCGGGCGCGGGATCACCTCGCCAACGAGAGGACATTCCTCGCCTGGGTGCGGACCGGCGCCGCAATCGTGGTGTTCGGCTTTGCGATCGGACGGTTCTCGATTGCTTTGCGGCAGTTAACCGCGCTGCAAGGGCACCCCATGCATCGCAGTGGGATGTCCGTCTGGATGGGAGCAGGTTCGATTGTTCTGGGTGTCCTGCTGGTGGTTGCTGGGCTTTTCCGATATCACAAGACTCGACAACGTCTGGATGAGGGGACGTTTGAACCCGCGGTCCTTGTGCTCGATTTGGTGACGATCCTGACGGTGCTGTTTGGACTAGTATTGGCAGGCTACCTGATTTACATCGAGGGAACCGTGGGATGAGGCGGGATCCTCGTCGTTATCCGATGCGGCTTTCAAATGATGCTCTTCCACGCTGACGGCGGGAGACGCGAACGATCACTATGGCGAATGATCAGGAAAAAGAAGCAGCTGCGCGGTCCAGTTTGCGGTTTGTGAAAGATGGGCAAGTTGTCGGGCTCGGAACCGGGTCGACCGCAGCCTGCTTCATCAAGCTACTGGGAGAACGGGTAAAAAGCGGCCTGCACATCCGAGGAATTCCGACATCGGATCGGTCTCGCGAATTGGCGCTCAGTCTGGGGATTCCATTGACGACGCTACATGAGTGTCAGGAAATTGATGTCACTGTGGATGGAGCAGACGAGGTGGATCCGCAACTGCGTTTGATCAAGGGCGGAGGAGGTGCGCTGCTGCGGGAAAAAATCGTAGCATCGGCGACCAAGCAGATGGTGGTTGTAGCTGACGCATCAAAGCAGGTCGACAGACTCGGGAGGTTCCCGCTTCCGGTCGAGGTGATCAAATTTGCCGAGACGTTAGTAGCGAAGCGGATTGCGGCGCTGGGAGCGGAAGTGCAGCTTCGAGTGAAGGACGATGGTGGTCCATATGTGACGGATGAGGACAATCACATTCTGGATTGCCGCTTCGGTGAAATCCGCAATGCAGATGAATTGGCACGCGTCTTGAATGAAATGCCGGGCGTGGTCGAACACGGGTTGTTTATCGGGATGGCAAAGGTGGCGCTGTTTGCACGTGGGAGCGAGATCGTGGAGTTGAGACGCTAAGTCCGGGTAGTCGCGAGTGCAGTGGCGAGGATCGCCCGATGGAGAGCTGCGGTTGTCCTCACATCGTCACAGATATTGTTGATGACAGCCGTCGTCCAAATCCGATCCTGGAGTGGCCCTTCGCGGAGGCGAGTACCGCGCTTTCGAATGCAGGCCCCTCTCGATGTGACAGTCCTGCGATCCGGTGTCCCGGATACAGTACCGGGTCGTTCACTGAATGTCTGCGAGCGCGGCATCGCTGCCATGATTGCTGGGGAGTTGGTCCCGGGTGAGTCGGTCGGCGTTGAGGTTCAGCTGCCTCTATTGCCGGAGCCACTGCGGACGCGAGCGACGGTACGCTACCAGGACCGGTTGCGGTGCGGCCTTGAGTTTGTGGCGTTGTCGGTGGAGCAGCGGGCTTCGATCCGGGATTGGGCAAGAGAGGCGAAGGTTGATACGGAGGGTAGTATGGGGCCAGCAGTGGTTAGCACGAGCGAGAAGAAAGAGGTGAAGACGTCCAGGGAGGATTCGTCTGCGCCAGCGCAGTCTACCGGCGGGTCCCGGAGCAGACTGCGCGGAATTTTGTGGCTCCTTATCGTTCTCCTTGTGCTTGGGACAGCCACAGGAATCTTCTGGTGGAAATGGAATCGCGATTGGGAGGAACTCGAGTCGGGGTTGAAGACATCCGAGAGCATGCCGGTGGAGAAGTCGCAAGTACAAGTTCCTGCCGAGGTCATGCAGAAGTTACTCGTCCATCGGGTTGAGCCCATATACCCGGTTGAGGCCCGCAAGGAGAAATTGCAGGGCATTATCGCCGTCGATATTGTTGTCGGGAAAGACGGCGCTGTACACAGCATGCATGCACTCAACGGTCCGGACGTGCTTGCCAATGCTGCTATGGACGCATTGCGCTGGTGGAAGTTCGAGCCCTATCGGGTGAACGGGCAGCCCGTTGTAGCGGAAACCACTGTGGCTGTTGAGTTCAAGCGATAGAAAAAGGCAACGCTATTTGCCCTGTTTCCGTAAAGCGTGGATTACCACCAACCCACTCGCCGCGAAACATATGACAGCTCCGAGAGCGGCCACCATCATGGTAGTGGCGTGCAAGTGAAGAAGGTCGGCGCAGACCGCACCGATTGCAAAAACAAGTCCCAGCACATTCAGCCAGAGCGGAGCATGGACCGACGTGCTCACATCCTTGCGCAACCGAAGCTGCAACAGGAGCGCAGCGATCCCGATGGCTGCGACCACGACTAGGGCCAGCGGACTAAAGAACGCTCCGCGTCCCGTGTATAGAACCACGACCGAGAGTGCCAGAAGCAGAAGTCCTGCAGCTACCAAACTCCAGTCGCGAGGTTTTGGCGCAGGTGGCGGATTGGAGCTGGCGTCAGGCAAGCGTTACGCTCAAAGTTATACCTTGCCAGGACGCCGACTTTCAAATGTGTGGTTGTCGCAGCAAGGACTATGCGCTGGGTGCGATCCGCATGGCTCCAGCCAGCCACTCCGCTTGGCGCGGATCTCCGTTATTTACGGCATAGAGAACGAGTTCGACTCGCGTAGAGATTCCCAGCTTCTCGAAAATACGGAAGAGATACTTCTTGATCGTGTGTTCACTCAGATTGAGTTCAATCGCGATTTGACGGTTGCCTAATCCTTCGGCAACGAGTGCGACCACCTGTTCTTCGCGAGGGGTCAACAATCGATCTCCGGTGGAATTGATGACTCGCAGAGACGGTACCTCCGAGATCAGATCCATCACATGGTTGAGCTGTTCCGTGTTTGCCCAGATCTGTCCGTGGGAAACACGCAGCAGACATTTACGCAACAGACGCAGGTTTGCATCGGATATGCAGAAGATACCGCGCGCCCCGGAGCGGAAGGCGCTCACCACGACTTCGCGATCCGAGGATTCGACAAGAAGGACTTTCGGGATCTCCGGGTGCGAAAGATGGAATCGTCGCAAAGTCATCACGGTCTCTGAAATATTCATGCCTGGGTTCAACGACAACAGCGCGATGTTGGGATACTTTTCGGTCACAGCGCGAAGAATGGCGGCTGCCTCCATTTGGCAGGACGTGACGTCGAACTCAGGATGGCGGCGGAGCGCGCTAATCAGCAACTCCGACTGCATGCGGTTGGAATCCGCAATAAGGACACCGATCGCTTCAGAAGTGGCGGACGACAAACTCATAAGACAAACTCCAGCCAGATAAACGATGTTGCGATTGTAAGAACATGACGCACAGCCTACAAGGAAACTCATCACAAAATTCGCCCGCCACTTTCATTTTGGGAATTTGCAATTCTGAGCAGGGAAGTTGTGAGCCGGTGGTTTTCGAGATTGTGGAATTCGTGGGTTGCTTTCAATCGCTGAAGCGACAATTGTGATCTCGATCACGAGTGTGGTCCCGCGATGGGAAATTGCAGCCGAATGTGTGCCTTAATTCTGTGATGTCGCAAACATGCAAGTCCACTTTTGTGGGTACTTCCCGAAGAGCTACCGTTTCTGCTTGCCGAAGCACCGGTCCGGTACCAGGAATTTCCACATGCGATTGATTTCAATCCACTCTGCCCCTAAGCATGGCTGGATTCCCAACGTTCTTGCGCGTCCTCCATTGTGGACGGAACTTCCCATGTCTTGTTGCCTCAGCAATAGCGGGTTACCTTGCGCGGGTAGGGATCAGCGAAAGTAATCCGGGCGTCGGAGTTACGAGTGCCAGACCCATTGATTCGTTTTCATACATTCATTCGCTTCATAGCAGTCGTTTTGATCTTCGGATGTGGTTCGGCCGTGTTCGCGCAGGGTGAGAAGTCAGAGCTCGGCGAAGATAAGCAGACTCTCCAATCCGGCTTAACCGGAGCCGGTGGGGGAGGCATTGATTCAACGGCCGCAAAAACCGGGAGAGCGGGCGACCTGGGAAACTCCTTGCTCGGAGGGCGTCGTCCGCTCTACCGGTTGAAACCAAGCGACGTAGTGGAGGTGACGTTCACTGTTGCTCCCGAATTCAATCAAACGTTGACGGTGCAGCCGGATGGCTACGTCATGTTGAAAGACGCGGGTCTCATACAGGTGCAAGGGCTGACTGCTCCGGAGTTCCTCAAGGCCGTCGAAAAGGCATATGCGGGTTATCTGCACAATCCGCAGGCGGCGGTATCACTGAAAGACTTCGAACGTGACTACTTTATTGTGGGAGGAGAGGTTGGGAAGCCAGGGAAATACGAACTGCGTTCCGACACGACTGTGGCGGAAGCGGTACAGATCGCCGGAGGCCTCACGGAACAAGCCAAGCACTCTCAAGTCGTGCTATTTCGGAAAGTGAACGACGATCTGGTGGAAACCCGGGTTCTGAACCTGAAAAAAATGCTCAAACAAAACGGGCTGCAGGAGGACGCACACTTGAAACCGGGGGACCTGGTGTATGTTCCACAGAATACGATTTCAAAACTCGCCCACTACATCAGCCCGCCATCCGTCAGTATGTACATAAATCCCACCCAATTCTAGAAAAGAAGTCTCTCCACTTACATGTCTGACGACGAATCGAGCAGCGGGCGGCTTCAGCCAACAATGCCAACCCTGAGGGAACTTGCGACGGTATTGTTCCGCCGGCGGCGCGTCTTCGTCTGGGTATCAGGCTCTGTCCTGACAGCGGCGATTCTCTATGCGCTGCTCGGAACGAAGTACCAGGCAAACATGAGAGTGTTGATACGGCGCGGCCGGGCGGATGCCCCTGTCAGTGCCTCCGAGAATGCTCCGCTCGATCTGACCCGCATGGCGATCACCGAAGAGGAGTTGAACTCCGAAGTTGAGCTTCTACGGGATCGTGATGTCCTGCGAAAAGTTGTCGAAGAGACCGGTATTGGTGGACGCGACTGGTTTCATTTTCTTCGAATGGGCGAAGGGCGCCCCGCACGCCTGGAACGTGCAGCACGCCGACTTGCGCAACGGCTGAAAGTTGAACCCATCAAGAGGACAAACCTGATTCAGGTCAGCTATGCCGCGGATGATCCAAAGGTGGCAGCCAGGCTACTCCAGCTGATTGGGCACGAATACATCGAAAAACATAAGGCGGTGCACCGGCCAGACGGGGAGCTTGGTTTCTTCGAACAGCAGCTTGTTGCGTCAAGAGAGCACCTGGAAGAATCAAAGCGAAAACTGCTGAATTTCGACACACAACATGGCGTCGTATCAGCGGGACTGCAGCGTGATTTGACACTTCAGAAACTGAGCGAAATGGACGCGAGCAACAGGCAAACGCAAGTCGAGTTATCGGAAACGAAACGGAGGGTGACGGAACTGGAGACCCAACTTTCGAGACTCCCCGAAAGGTCCACCACGCAAGTGCGGACATCCGACAATCCCGAACTTTTGAAAGCTCTGAAGTCGAGTTTGCTGGATCTTCAATTGAAGCGCACCCAACTCCTGACGAAGTTTGAGCCGAACCACCGGCTGGTGCAGGAAGTCGATCAGCAAATCGCCCAGGCGGAGACGTCGATTGCAAATGAAAACGTGACGCCGGTTCGAGATGAGACAACCGACAAGGATACGAACTACGAGTGGGCCAAGGCTGAACTGCAGAAGGCTCAGGTGCAACTCGAGGGACTGGAAGCGCGTGCCGCCGCCACCAGCGCGCAAAGGTTTGAGTATCTTTCGATGGCGCGTCACTTTGGGGAAGATTCCGTGACTCAGGAGGATTTGTTGAGCAACGAGAAGGCCGCGCTTGAGAACTATTTGCTGTACGTGAAGAAGTGGGAAGAAGCGCGCATGGATGACGCCCTCGATGAGCGAGGCATTGTGAACGTCGCTATCGCGGAGCAACCTGTGGTTCCAGCCTTGCCTCTGTGGTCTACGTGGAGCGTGATTGCATTTGGATTCGTAGTGGCAGGATGTGCCGGCACAGTGGCCGCATTTGGGGCGGAGTACATAGATCCCTCATTCCGGGATCCGGAAGATGTCCTTGCGTATCTGAATTCGCCCGTGTTGGCTTCTCTGCCGAAAGAAAGCCTGAGGAGACTTTCCGCATGAGGCTTGCTGCGATGAATGCAGGAGTCTGGAGCGCATCGACCATCGGTCGCGCGGAGGAGAGAGAGGTCTCGAGGATTGTTGAGGGCGCCGTTCGTCCCGCTGATAGGTGGAACCTCGAGAGATTCGCACAGGAACAGATCCGGGGGCTAGTGAACAAGGTCTTTTCCCAAAGCTCGGATCGCTGCATACGACAGGTTGTGCTCAGCGCAATTGGACCGGAAACAGGCATTGCGGATATCTGCCGAAGAATCGGGGAGACTCTGGCGAACGAGGACGCAGGCGACGTGGTTATCGACACAGGGCACGTGTCGATGGCGGTCTATGAATCGGGCAGCACAGATCCAATGAACTACGCCGATCTGCGAATTGAGAGCGCACGGCAGCACGCGGTCCGTTTGCGCAAAAACCTGTGGCTGATGCCACCGAGATGCGACGGAAAGGAGAGGTTCAATACATCTTTTCTGCATCTCTACCTGTCGGACCTGAGGAGAGAATTTGCGTACTCGATCGTGGCAGCACCGGCGGCCGGTGAGTCGCATGAAGCACTCGCGATGGCGCAGTTTGCGGATGGGATCATCCTGGTGCTGTCGGCACAACACACACGACGAATTGCGGCTCGCAAAGTCAAGGACGCCCTGGCTCATGTGCGCTTGTTAGGAACAGTTCTCTGCGATCGGGAGTTTCCTGTTCCTGAAGGAATCTATCGGCGGTTATGAAGTCCTTGGAAGGAAAATCCATTGTCTTCTTTGCTGGTACATCCTGCTGAACGTCAGTCCCGAACCGAGGATTGGGCGCGTCTGATCCCTGGAGAGATTCCTGCTTTTCGCGGGGCCTCCCGAAAGCCGCCGAGATCTGTAACTCCATTTCCCAACCAAAGTGCGAATGTCACACGACATGAAAGGCCAGTCGCGCAGAACGGGCCCCTTGCATGGCTCATACCTGCGCCAATGAAGGGCGAATTGGCATGGGGCTGGTTGCGATCCATGGCAGCCGACTGGGCTCTGATCACACTGAATTGGCTTCTGCTGGGTGCGCTGCTGGTGCCATTGGGCCGGCTCTTTCCTGATGCTGATTCGATCCAGATTCTCGAAGCCTCCCCTGTTTCCTTGCTCGGATTCGCCGTGCTTCATGCAGCCTTAGTCACACTAGTCGGTCACACCGAGGGGCTGCATGTAGAACACCGCGCTCTTCCAGAGGAGACGAGAATTCTCGGTAAGTCAGTGCTGCTGGCCACGGCGGTGATGTGCTTTGCCCATGGCTTACAAGCACGTTCTTGGGCGATGGCGGGACTGATGTTCGGAGCGGGTGTCCTGCACTTTGTCAGTCTCTGGTTGTGGCGGTGGCGCTCGGCAGATCGAGAGCTGAGTGCAACATCATTCCCTACGCGGAATGCGTTGATTGTCGGTGCCGGTCCAGTTGGGCGCCGTGTCGCCTCATACATTGGCAGCCACCCCACCATCCGGCGGAGAATCTGCGGCTTTCTTGACGACGAGAAACCCCTGGGCAACGGTGTGATCGGGCGCATTTCCGATTTGGCACTGATGGCGCGGAGAGGATTCGTGGATGAAGTGATCCTGGCGGCTCCTCACGACGCTGACCTCACTCGAAGGGTCCTGCGCGCGGCGAAACGTCTAAGACTGGATCTGGAGATTGTCCCTGAATTGTTCGGCTGCAAGCCAGAAGCGCGCCAGTTTGAACGCGTCGGAGACATGCCGGTGATCTGTTTGCACGCTGAACGACTGCCGGAAACAGCCCTGATTCTGAAGCGAGGGTTGGACATTTTGGGGGCAGGGTTAGCGCTCGTGCTGCTTTCTCCTTTGCTTATTGCAATTTCGCTGCTGATCAAGCTTGACTCAACAGGGCCCGTTCTCTACTGCGCCAGGAGAGCTGGGCGAAAAGGGCATACCTTTCGCTGCTACAAGTTCCGAACGATGGTGGCCAATGCCGATGGATTGAAAGACTCTTTGCGGGGTCAAAACGAACGTTCTGGCCCGTTGTTCAAGATTGCCGACGACCCACGGATCACTCGTCTGGGACGCCTCTTGCGGCGCTACAGTCTGGATGAATTGCCTCAGCTCTGGAATGTGTTGAAGGGAGATATGAGCCTGGTTGGGCCGCGGCCGCACCCGTTGGATGACGTCGCAGCGTATGAAATCGAGCACCTCGCACGGCTGGATGTGACACCCGGCATTACGGGCCTCTGGCAAGTGATGGCGAGGCGTGATCCCTCCTTCGCGCGTGGCATGGAACTGGATCGACAGTATATCCAGACCTGGAATTTAAGACTTGACCTGCACATTCTTCTGCGAACTGTTCTAGCCGTGGTGCAGGGGAGTGGACAGTAGTGTCAACGCAATCGCAGTGCGCGGCACTCCCTTCCAGGCTCATCGAAAGGCTTGCAGCCTCAGGCATCGCAGCGGTCTTGCGCCCACTACAACTGATCATTTCAGCTCCAACCGTCCTGTTTCTCGCAGCTCTGACTGCAATGCTGCTTCGCCATCCGGATGTTCGCTTTTACGCGATCGATCGAATTGCGTTCGTCATTCTGGTTGCTGGAGTAATCGCCCGTGCGACCGTCATGCGTCGTCCAATTTTCGTCGTAGAACGAGCAACATGGCCGATGCTGGGGCTGACTCTACTTGCGCTGTTGAGTGTGCTCAGTCAGCCGTTTGACAGTGAGACTTGGAGTCTATTCGCATCAAAGTTCATCGTGCCGTTCACGCTGTTTCACCTGGCAGGTTTGGTGTTTACTGAAGAGGGTGCATTCCAGCAGTTTGAAATCTTCGTGGTTATCGTTCTGGCGTATCTCAGCGCTACATCAATTGCTTTTCTTCTTGGAATTCGATGGCTGATCTTTCCACGCTTCATTCTCGACGAAAGCCTCGGATTTCATGCGGACCGCGCACGGGGACCGTTATTGCAGGCGGTAGCAAACGGCGTCTCGCTAAACATGCTGGCGGTGTTGGCGGTGCATACCTATCGGCGCGGGCATGCGCGTGGCCTGAAGATGGTTTTTCTCCTGGCCTCTGTGCCTCTGGCAATCCTCGCGACGATGACACGAGCGGTATGGCTGTCGTTTGCCGGCACGGTGGTGGCCCTGAGCTTTCTTTCTAAAAGCCGTACGCTCCGGTTGTGGACTTTCTCCTCAACCCTCGCAGTGGTATCCGGTTTAGCGATCGTCATGAGCTTGAGCGACTTTGGTGTTTCGCTCGGCGAGCGTCTGGAAGAACGCGGCCCCGTCGAATACCGGAAGGCTGTGTACGCGGGCGGGTGGGAAATGTTCTTGCAGCGACCACTCAAAGGCTGGGGATTCCACGAAATGCCAAGTGAGTTGCCTCGTCACGTGGTTGGCTACGACGAAAAGGTGTTGTATCCCCACAATACCTATCTGGAACTGCTCGTGGAACACGGAATTCTCGGGTTAGCCCTGTACATATGGCTGATGCGAGAGTTGTGGATTCTACGACGCGGTGCGATTCCTTCATGTGAAGCAGCTGGGCTTCTCGATAGTTACTTCCATCGCTTGTGGCCGATCCTATTGGTCATCTATTGGGTCAACGCTGCTGTTGTTGTGATGAGCTATCAGTTCGTGAACGGATTGCTGTTCACGATGGCGGGAATGCTGGCAGCACAAAGGCGTCGGGCGGAGGTAATGCGGGCGTGCTGACCGTTGCATATCTCGCAAACGAATTTCCGTCGGCGGTTGAACCCTATGTGACTGAGGAAATCGATGAACTTCAGCGACGTGGCGTGCGCATTGTGGCCGGCAGTGTGTTGAGAACGAAATACATCCCCGGTGTTGGGTGTGTTCCCGAGGTCATACTTGTACCGCCAAAATTGGAGGTAGCGCTTTCGGCGTTATGGCTTTGTCTTCGTCAGTGGAGGCGCCTGGTGCCGCTGATAAGCCGCGTCATCTTTCAGGGAAGGGAGAAGATTAGGCAGCGAATTCGAGCTCTGATCCATACATTCTTGGGAGCCTGCTACGCTGCCACCCTTGCTGGCCGGAATGTCGACCACATTCACGCACATCACGGCTACCTGGGGTCGTGGATTGCAATGACTGCTGGGCAGTTGCTTGACGTCGGGTTTAGCGTCACCCTCCACGGTTCCGATTTACTGCTGCAAGGTGCTTACCTTGACGTGAAGCTCAAACAGTGTTCGTTTTGCCTGACCATTTCGGAATACAACAAGCAATTCATACTGGATCGCTGCCTGGGAATTGACCCGAGGAAAGTGGTTGTGTCGCGTCTCGGAGTCGAAGTGCCCGAAGAGCGGGAACTTCCCAAATCGCGCCGCGCTGGCGAGCGGTTCACTCTGTTGTCAGTCGGCAGGTTGCATGCCATCAAAAACCATGCATTTCTCGTACGTGCCTGCGCTCGGCTGGTATCAAGTGGCATGGATATCGAATGCCTCATTGCTGGAGAGGGCCCTGAACGCAATCGACTTGAGACATTGATTCAAGAGCTTCAGTTGGAGCACAGAGTGACTTTGCTGGGGCACGTGGTGCGCGAGCAACTGGGCTCGCTCTACTCTCGCGCTAACGTTGTGGTGCTTACGAGTCGCAGTGAGGGAATCCCACTTGTCCTGATGGAAGCCATGGCGCGATCAAAAATCGTGGTCGCCCCGGCGATAACCGGAATTCCCGAGTTGGTCATTGGCGGCAAAACGGGCTTGCTATACGAACCGGGATCGCTGAATGACTTGGTCGACTGTCTCATGTTTGTTCAATCAGCCTGGCGAAGGAATGCTGGGGACAGCGATCGGGACACCAACCAGCGCCCGCTAAAGCTGGATTGGATTCGTCACGCCGCCCGCGTCCAAGTTCAACACAACTTTAATAAGAAACCCAATCTGGAATCTTTTGCAGATTCGTTTTTGCGGCGTGCCGCAGCCAAAAGCAAGGCCTTTTCTGATGAAGATCTTATTCTGCAACAAATATAACCATCGCTTCAGCGGGACCGAAGTATACCTCTTTGAGCTCATGCAGTTGTTGCGTGCACAAGGACACGAGGTCGGCCTGTTTTCCATGGCAGATCCACGAGGTGAACCTACACTGCACGATCAGTACTTCGTTTCACAGATCGACCTTAAGGCTGAGGCGGCAGTGTGGAAGAAAGTCCGGTGGGCAGCACATGCGATCTATTCGACAGAGGCGCGGCACAAGTTGCGGACGCTGATTCGGGAATTTCGTCCGGATATTGCTCATGTGCGAAACATTTACCACCATCTCTCGCCGTCGATCTTGTGGGAGTTGAAAGCGCAAGGCATCCCAATTCTGTATCACCTCAATGATTTCAAGCTCCTGTGTCCGAGCTACAACCTTGTTTCACAAGGCCGGGCGTGCGAGGCCTGTGCTTCGGGAGCGTTCTGGCACGCCTTATCCTCAACATGCTATCCAGGCTTGAGCGCACGCGTCGCATTGACGGCGGAAGCATATGTCCATCGCTGGGTCGGTACCTATCGGAAATGTATAGATCTCTTTTTGGCGCCAAGCCAATTTGTTCGCGACAAGTTTGCTGAGCATGGGTGGGACGCGGACAGGTTTGAAGTGCTGCCACACTTTCAAGAGCTTCATGCCATCACTCAACCGCCAAACGATGGTCCCCTGCTCTACTTTGGCCGGTTATCTGCAGAAAAAGGGGTCGATGATCTGCTGCGCGCTATGCAACAACTCCCTGAATTACGGCTGGTTATTGCCGGGGATGGCCCTGAGCGGAACAGACTGCAGCAATTGGCTATTTCTCTGCGATTGAGCAATATCGAGTTTGTAGGTCATGTTGGATCGGCTGAGCGGGACGCGCTGATCGCAAAGTCGAGGTTCACCGTAATGCCGTCCCATGCCTACGAGACTCTAGGCAAGACCATTCTCGAATCGTACGCCCTGGGACGCGCGGTCGTCGCATCCGACATTGGCTCAAGGCGCGAATTGATTCAGCACGGCGAGACCGGCCTTCTTTACCACTGTGGAAACGTGAATCAACTCGTCCGCGCGATCCAATCTCTCGCGGTAAGCCCGGAGATCGCAGTGCAGATGGGGCGCTGCGGGTGGGAATCGACGAAGTGGCGGTACTCACCCGAAAGGCATTACCACAAGCTGATGAGTCTGTATGAAGGATTGATTGCGAGGAGAGAGATGAAAAAGAGGAGCAGTAGTTCAAGGCCGGCAGCTCGCTCGATCGATGGAAAACCCAAACTGAGAGTGGCATTCATTGGCGGGCGTGGAGTCATTTCCAAGTACAGCGGAATTGAATCGTATTACGAAGAGGTTGGGAAGCGCCTCGTAGAAATGGGACACGAAGTGACCGTGTACTGCCGAAACTACTTCACTCCGCCCGTCCAGAAGCATAACGGCATGAAGTTGGTGCGCCTACCTACGATTCGGACGAAGCACCTGGAGACCGTGATTCACACCACACTTAGCACGGCCCACGCAATGACGCTGAAATATGATCTGGTGCACTATCATGCGCTCGGTCCAGCGTTGTTTTCTCTCCTGCCACGGTTCACAGGCGTGAAGACGGCTGTGACCGTACAGGGACTCGATTGGCAGCGGCGGAAGTGGGGACGCATTGCCTCCTCGGTGCTGCGCCTTGGCGAACGAGCATCGGTGTGGCTCCCGAATGGAACGATGGTTGTTTCGCATGCTTTGCAGTCCCGGTATCGCGAAGTCTATGGGATTAATGCATTCAATGTGCCGAATGGCGGAGTTCTGCGGGAACGCCTCAAGCCAAATAAGATTCTGGAATGGGGCTTGGAGCCAGGGAAGTATGTCTTGTTTCTTGGGCGATTCTCGCCGGAAAAAGGATGTCATCTGCTGGTCGATGCGTTTGAGCGGATCGAAACCGATGTGAAGCTGGTTATGGCCGGCGGGTCGAGCTATACGGACCACTACAGCCGAACACTGCGCAGCCACTCGAGCGATCGGATTCGCATGCTGGAATGGGTTTCGGGCGAGACCCTTGATGAACTGCTGACCAATGCCATGATCTTCGTCCTTCCGTCGGATCTGGAGGGACTGTCTCTTGCATTGTTGGATGCAATGGGAGCCGGATTATGCGTGTTGACCAGCGATGTACCGGAAAATCGCGAAGTCGTTGATGGGGCAGGGTACACGTTCAAGCGAGGAGACCCCGAGGACCTGGCGGCGCGTTTGCGCTTTCTGATCTCGAATCGCACAGTGCGTGAAGCCGCGGGAAACGCGGCCAAAAGGAGGATCGTGGAACAATATCAATGGCAAAAGATCGCTAGGGAGATCGAAAGAGCCTATCTGCAGATCCTGGGACACTCAGAGCAGACAAGTCCTGCACGGAAACAAACCGCGCGGGCAATTTCCGCGGATGAAGCACGAGTCAGGGATCGGCGCGCCGGCTAGAAGCTCAAGCATCCAACCTTAATTTCACGCAGGCTAACCCGTCCCGTTTTTATTACAATCAAAGAGACTTGCTCCGGATTGCGCATTCCGTAGCAATTATCTTTTCGAATGCAAGATTCGATTCTCGTCACCGGCGGAGCTGGATTCATCGGGTCGAACTTCATTCTGCAGCTACTGCGGAGTTCGTCCGCTTCTATTCTCAACCTGGATAAGCTGACCTACGCCGGGAACCTGCACAATCTGGAAAGCACGTTGGGTAACCGGAGATATGAGTTTGTGCAAGGCGATATTCTCGACCGGAACCTTGTCCGCGCGTTGTTACAGAAGTGGCAGCCGAAAGCAATTGTCCACTTCGCCGCCGAGAGCCATGTTGATCGCTCTATCCGCGGCCCAGAGGACTTCATTCAAACGAACATTCACGGTACCTTCGCTTTACTCGATGAGGCGCGAGCGTACTGGTCTGGGCTCGCTGAAGCAGAGCGGCGTCATTTTCGTTTTCTACACGTCTCGACCGATGAAGTTTACGGATCGTTGGAGCCGAATGCTCCTCCATTTTGCGAGACAACTCCGTATGCGCCGAATAGCCCGTACGCTGCCTCGAAGGCCGCTTCCGACCATCTCGTGCGCGCTTATCACCATACGTATGGTTTGCCGACACTCACGACGAATTGCTCCAACAACTATGGGCCTTTCCAGTTTCCTGAAAAGCTGATTCCATTGATGATTCTCAATGCTCGTGACGGGAAAGCGCTGCCTGTATATGGAGACGGCAAGAACGTTCGCGACTGGCTTTATGTGGAGGATCATTGCGAGGCCATCGCTACGGTGTTGCACGGAGGACGGGCGGGTCAGACCTATAACATCGGTGGGTGGAACGAACAGCCAAACATCGAAATTGTTCGGATGATCTGCGATCTTATCGATGAGATTCGCCCGGGCAGCGGTTCAAGGCGCAAATTGATCACATTTGTGAAAGACCGTCCAGGACATGATCGACGATACGCCATGGATGCGAGCAAGATCGAGCGAGAACTGGGGTGGAAGCCGAAGGAAACGTTCGAGACTGGCCTGCGGAAGACAGTCCGCTGGTACGTCGAAAATAACAAGTGGGTGAAGGATGTGACCAGCGGCAGTTATCGGCAGTGGATCGCCACGCATTATTCCGGTTCATGAGCGTAACAGACGGAACAAAGATGAGTGAAAGCGCACGCTATAAGGGCATTATTCTGGCTGGAGGGTCTGGAACTCGTCTCTATCCAGTAACGCAGGCTGTGGGCAAGAGCCTGCTGCCTGTCTACAACAAGCCCATGGTCTATTACCCGCTTTGCACGCTCATGCTGGCAGGGATTCGTGACATTCTGGTGATTTCGACTCCTGACGACGTTCCGAAATTCCAGTCACTCCTCGGCGATGGGAACCAGTTCGGTATTCATCTGCAATATCGGTCCCAGCTGAAACCTGAGGGGATCGCTCAGGCATTTCTATTGGGAGAGGAGTTCCTGGAAGGAAGTGCGAGCGCTCTCGTGCTAGGCGACAACATTTTCTATGGTCACGATTTCGCCAAAGACTTGCGGGAGTCAGCGCAGAAGATGCACGGGGCACGCGTATTCGCCTATCCGGTTCACGATCCTGAACGATATGGTGTGGTTGAGTTTGATGCGACTGGCCGTGCGTTGAGTATTGAGGAGAAGCCCCAAAAACCAAAATCACGGTATGCGATAACGGGCCTGTACTTTTACGACAGTCAGGTCGTGGACATCACAAAGTCACTGAAGCCGAGCGCTCGGGGAGAACTCGAAATCACCGATGTCAATCAGGCATATCTCAGGAAGGAACAACTGGAAGTAGTGGTGATGGGACGCGGAATGGCATGGCTCGATACCGGTACTCACGAATCGCTGATGGACGCCGCACTGTACATACAAGCGATTGAGAAACGCCAGGGCCTGATGGTCGCGTGTCCAGAAGAGATTGCTTATCGCTCAGGTTATATCACCGCGGAGCAAGTCGAGCGCATTGCGACTTCGATGCAGAAGAGCAGCTATGGCGCTTATTTGATGCAGTTGCTGCGCGAGAGGGTATTCTAAGTGAACACTGTTCCGGTATCCCAGCGTCACATGGATGCTGTCAAAAAAATGTCGACGTCCTTGTCTGGAGTTTTCATCCTGGAGCCTCGTGTATTCGGAGATGAACGGGGATTTTTCCTGGAGAGCTATAACGAAAGGATTTTTGCTGACCTGGACATTGCCGACCGTTTTGTACAGGACAATCACTCTCGTTCCGCACAGAACGTACTGCGGGGATTGCATTATCAGATCAAGCAGCCGCAAGGAAAGCTGGTGCGCGTAGTGGAAGGAGAGATTCTGGACGTCGCCGTCGACCTGCGCCGCAGTTCTGCGACGTTTGGCGGATGGGAGGGGGTTCGTCTTTCGGGAGAGAACAAACGGATGTTGTGGATCCCGCCCGGCTTTGCGCACGGGTTTCGCGTAATTTCCAGTTATGCGCATGTGATGTACAAGGCCACTGACTACTATGCTCCGGAGCACGAACGCACGTTGGCATGGAATGATCCCGACTTGAAGATTAATTGGGAACTGGAGGGAGATCCCATCATATCTGCAAAGGACCAACGCGGTATCGTTCTGCGCGATGCAGACTGTTTCGAGTAGTTCCCGGAAACCCACAGAATGAAAGTATTGATCATTGGTCACTTGGGCCTGCTTGGCCACGCTTTGATGCGCCCGGAGCGTGGAGTGGATGTGCACGGACTTGATCTGCCAGATATTGATATCCGTGACTTTTCCCAGTTGCAGAAGCATCTGAAGCAGCACAGTCCAGATTGGATCGTCCTGGCGGCGGCGTATACAGACGTAGATGGATGCGAGAGCCATCAGGACCGCGCATTTACCGTCAATCGGGACGGCGCCCTCAATGTGGCGCGCGCAGCAAAGGAAGCGAATGCCAGGCTGCTCTTCCTCAGCACTGACTATGTTTTCGATGGCAAGAAGGCATCGCCCTATGAAGTAGATGACGCGCGGAATCCGCAAAGCGTGTATGGGCGTTCCAAAGCAGAGGCCGAGATAGGCTTGCTCGAGGTTCTACCAGAGTGCTGTATTGTGCGTACATCATGGATGTTTGGGGTTGGCGGGAAAAGTTTTCCTGATACGATCCTGAAATTGGCGGCAAGCCGATCTGCGCTGGATGTCGTGAACGATCAGCGCGGATGTCCGACTTACTCCGTGGACCTTGCGCGAGCCATCTTCCAGTTGTGTGGCAAGGACGCAAAAGGTATTCTGCACGCAACAAATGCCGGCGAGTGCTCCTGGTTTGAATTTGCTCAGGAAATCGTTGCCGGAGCACTCCTCACGACTCAGGTACGTCCCGTCAGCACTGAGCAAGTCGCCCGTCCGGCACCCCGTCCGACATACTCAGTGCTCTCGTCAAAAAGTCTGCAACGATATGGCATCGAGATGCCATCTTGGAAGGATGCGCTGCTTCGCTATCTGAGGGAGCGAAACAGTTGATCACGGTGAATTGCTTCGCATGACGCGAGGCTGCTAGGATGCGTCGGGGTTCACGCCAGTGGGGTTAATCCAGAACTACATCGATGGCAAGTTTGTAAGAGGCGAACGCGAGTTTGCGGACGTGAACCCGGCTGACGGCAGTGTCATAGCTCAGGTTTCGGAAGCCGGTCGAGATCTGGTGGACTCAGCGGTGCAGGCAGCACGCAACGCGCTTCGTGGGCAGTGGGGTAGGCTGGGCATCCGCGAGCGCGCGACCCTTTTGCACAAAGTTGCAGATGGAATCGAGAGGCGATTTGACTGTCTGGTCGCGGCAGAGGTTGCCGATACGGGAAAGCCCATCTCGTTGGCTTCACGCCTTGATGTACCCCGAGCTGCAGCCAACTTTCGCGTATTTGCCGATCTCATCAAGAATGCTGGGCTGGAGTCTTTTCAGACTGAAACGCCGGATGGCAGGCAGGCACTCAACTATGCCGTCCGCAAGCCGTTGGGAGTTGTTGGGATCATCACTCCCTGGAATCTGCCTTTGCTGTTGCTCACCTGGAAGGTCGCGCCTGCTCTGGCTTGCGGAAATGCCGTGGTGGTGAAGCCATCGGAGGAAACGCCGGCTACCGCGACGATCCTGGCCGAAATAATCCAGGAAGCAGAGATTCCTTCTGGCGTCTACAACGTGGTTCATGGATTTGGTCCGAATTCAGCGGGAGAATTTCTTACTCAGCACCCCGATGTGAATGCGGTGACCTTTACAGGAGAATCGCAGACAGGAGCTGCGATCATGAAGACGGTTGCCGCCTCCCTGAAACCCGTTTCGTTCGAGCTCGGTGGCAAGAATGCGGCGATTGTGTTTGCTGATTGTGACTTTGACGAAGCCGTCAGCGGTATCGGAGACGCCGTGTTCCTCAACACCGGTCAGGTCTGCCTTTGTACCGAGCGTGTTTACGTGGAGCGCGGGATCTTTGACAGTTTCGTTGCAGCGCTCAAGCGGAAAGCAGAGATCCTGCATATCGGCTCCCCCACGGACGCGCAAACTGAATTGGGGCCGCTGATCTCCGCCCAACACAGGAAAAGAGTTCTTTCGTATTATCGACTGGCTCGGGAAGAGGGGGCGAAAGTGATTGCCGGAGGAGCTGTTCCGGAATTCGGTAACTCCCTTGACAAAGGATTCTATGTACAACCGACCATCTATACTGGGTTGCCTGAGTCGGCACGGTGCGTAAAAGAGGAAATTTTCGGGCCGGTATGTCATGTGTCTCCATTTGATTCGGAAGAAGAGGTGGTGAACATGGCGAACGATACGAACTACGGCCTGGCAGCCTCCATCTGGACCACGAATTTGAAACGCGGACATCGCGTGGCGCAACAGATGAATGTGGGCATCACGTGGGTGAATTGCTGGTTCCTTCGGGATCTCCGGACCCCGTTTGGAGGCGTTGGCCTTTCCGGGGTCGGCCGCGAAGGCGGCATGCACTCACTCAACTTTTATTCGGAGCCGAACAACATTTGTATTAGGCTGTGAATCCGAAAACGCGCTGGCGTGGAAATCGCAACATGGGGAAAGTGGAAAGCAGGATCATCGAGGGCAAGGCGAAACCGCGCGGAAGGTATCCTCACGTCAAACGCGCGGGTGATTTCCTGATTGTGTCTGGTACCAGCGCGCGGGCGGCGGATAACAGCATCACTGGCGCAAAAGTCGACGAACTGGGAACGACTCATCTTGACATCCGTCAACAAACTCGCGCCGTTATAGAAAACATCCGCGACATTCTTCAATCTGCGGGCGCCGATCTCCAAGACCTCGTCGAGGTCACATCGTATCTGGTAAACATGAACGATTTCGGAGGGTACAACGAAGCATACGGTGAGTACTTCAGCCAGGACGGTCCGGCGCGAACCACGGTCGCCGTGCATCAATTGCCTCATCCGCACTTGCTGATTGAGATTCGCGCCGTTGCGTACAAGCCGGAAAGGTAGGGCCATGCCATCCATTAAAGAACTTAAGGCGTTTAACTTTCATCGCTGGATTGAAGACAACAGGGAAAAACTGAAGCCTCCGGTGGGCAATGCGCAGGTATGGGAAGACGGCGAGATGATGGTAACGGTTGTGGGTGGACCCAACAATCGACGCGACTATCATGACGATCCTACGGAAGAGTTTTTCTATCAGTTGAAGGGCGATATCTTTCTGCGACTCATCGAGACGGCTGGCAAGCCACCGGTTGAAGTGGCGATCAAGGAAGGCGATGTTTTTTTGTTGCCGAAGCACATGCGTCACTCGCCTCAGCGTTTACAACCGGGTACCATCGGCGTCGTGGTTGAGATGCCGCGGCCGGAGGCCGCAATGGACGGATTCGAATGGTACTGTCCAAGCTGCTTTCAACTCGTACACCGCGCGGAAGTAAAACTAAAAAGTATTGTGCGTGACCTCCCGCCGCTATTTGAGAAGTTCTACGGCAGCGAGGACCTGCGCAAATGTAAATATTGCGGCACGATTCATCCCGGCAAAACCTAGAAATGCCTGTTATCGATATTCACAATCACTTCTTTCCGCAGAGCTGGCCCGACTTGGCGAAGCGCTACGGTACTCCGGACTGGCCGTGGATCAAGCACACTGAACCCGGCAAGGCAGAGATCATGGTGGGCGACCGCTTCTTTCGCCACATCTATTCCGCATGCTGGGATCCGGAAGTGCGTCTGCAAGAAATGGACCGTGATCGCATCGACATGCAGGTGTTATCGGCGACGCCGGTTCTCTTTGCGTACGAGCGTCCGATTGAGGATGCGCTCGATTGTGCCCAACTGTTCAATGACGCCGCGCTCGAATTGTGCGCTCAGGGCAAAGGGAGACTGAAGTCATTGTGTCAGGTTCCGTTGCAGGATATCGATGCGGCATGTACCGAACTGACTCGCTGCATGCGTAACGGACATCTTGGCGTACAAATCGGCAATCATGTGGGCGAGAAGAACCTGGACGACCCCGGCATTGTGACCTTCTTGCATCACTGTGCCGACGAGGGCGCCGCCGTCCTGGTGCATCCGTGGGACATGTTGGGGCAGTCGCGAATGCCGAAATACATGATGCCTTGGACCGTTGGCATGCCCACAGAAACGCAACTTGGGATTGTGGCGATGATCTTGGGGGGCGCATTCGATAGACTGCCCTCGAAATTGAAAATCTGCTTCACCCACGGCGGAGGAAGTTTCTCGTTCCTGCTTGGAAGGCTGGAAAACGCATGGCAGCATCATCCGGCGGCACACGGTGTGTGCGAGTTGCGGCCGAGCCAATATCTGAATCGTTTTTGCGTCGACTCTGCTGTCTTTGATCCGCGAGCTTTGCAGTTTCTCGTTACGACGATGGGAGCAGTGCGAGTGATGCTTGGATCGGATTATCCCTTTCCGCTTGGCGAACACCACATCGGCGGACTGATTCGATCCAGTCCGTTGTCTCCGGCGGAAAAAAAACGACTGCTGGGAGAAAATGCGGAAGAGTTTCTCGGGCTGAGCCGCTCCGCCGAAAAGACCGAGGAGCGACCTTCAGCAGAGCCGATCTCTCCACAAGGCGATCAACTGACTTACAGTTCCTATCTCAAAGTCCCTGAGTTGCTTGAGTTGCAGCATCCGCGGTCGAAGCCGGAGCATCATGATGAATTGCTGTTCATCATCGTGCATCAGACTTATGAGTTGTGGTTCAAAGAGTTGCTGCACGATTTGGACGGTGTGGTCGACAATTTGCGCAGAGCGGGAGCTAATCCCGCGTCACGTGACGAGGTCTACGAGGCGGCACGACTGTTGCGCCGCTGCACGGAAATTACGCGGGTTCTGGTAGAGCAATTCACCATTCTTGAGACAATGCTACCCACGCACTTTCTGGCGTTCCGTGGCAAGCTGGAGCCGGCCAGCGGTTTTCAATCGGAGCAGTTTCGCGAACTGGAGTTTTTGTGTGGACTGAAGGATGAAAAGATGCTGCGCTACCATCGGCCCACGCCTGAAGCCTATGCCCAACTGGAGCGGCGTTTGCGAGAGCCGTCGTTGCGCGATGTCTTTTTTGAGGCTTTGCGGGCGATGGCGAAACTGCAAGTGAATAACAATGCCGCGGAGCGCGAACAATTTGATGCCCGTGCAAGAGCGGTGCTTTCTCTCTATCGCGACGAACACAACTACCGTGACTGGATTGATGTCTGCGAGCGGCTGACAGAATTCGATGAGTTGGTCGTAAGCTGGCGCCTCCGTCACATTCAGCTGGTGGAACGAGTGATTGGCGCGCGCATGGGAACAGGCGGAAGCGCCGGATCGTCATACCTGAAACTGACTCTCGACAAGAAGTTCTTTCCCGAGTTATGGGAGGCGAGAACTCTACTGGCTGAGTAGCAGTTGGTCTTCCAGTGCTTTTCCCCATGTCTCATGCAGCCCAAAAAATCACGATAGTGGGAGCAGGGTTAAATGGGCCCCTCCTCGCGCTGGGGCTCGTGAAACGCGGCTTTGCGGTTGAGATCTACGAAAGGCGCGCGGATATGAGACGAGTCCGCATGAGTGCGGGGCGTTCCATCAACCTCGCATTGTCCTGTCGCGGAATACACGCGCTGAAAGAGGCTTGCATATGGGAGAAAATACAGAAAATCATCATCCCAATGAAGGGCAGGATCATGCACTCGGCGGCTTGCGAGCTGACGTTCCAGCCATACGGAAAAAATGATTCTGAGGTCATCAACTCGATTTCTCGCGCCGATCTGAATATCGCACTCATGAACGCCGCTGAATCGAACGGAGTGAAGATCCATTTTCTGCAACGTTGCACAGGAATCAATCTAAAGGAGGGTTCGTTACGCCTCCGCGACGAATCGTCGAGCAAAAGCTGGACTACCGAGCCTGCGGTTGTGATTGGATGCGACGGCTCCGCTTCGGCGATTCGCTCGGAGATGCTCAAGCTCAATCGCTTCAACTTTTCCCAGCAGTATCTCGATTACGGCTACAAGGAACTTACGATTCCAGCCGGACCAGATGGAAAGCACGTACTGGAGACGAGCGGGCTTCATATCTGGCCGCGCGGCAACTACATGTTGATCGCGCTGCCCAATATCGACGGCACGTTTGGCTGCATTTTGTTTCTTCCCTTTGAAGGATCCGACAGTTTTGCGCAATTGACGACTCACCATGAGGTTCGTGAATTCTTCCGCTTGCGGTTTCTTGACGCTTTGGAAGTAATGCCCGATCTGGAGAACAACTTCATCGCCAATCCCGTGGGGGCGATGGTGACCGTCAAATGCTCACCGTGGCATTTTGCGGGGCAGTCGCTCTTACAGGGCGATGCGGCGCACGCGATTGTCCCCTTCTTTGGACAAGGAATCAATTGCGGTTTTGAGGACTGCACCGTATTGCTCGAGCTGCTCGACCGCCACGGCACAAACTGGGAGAAAATCTTCGCGGAGTTTGAGCTGGCAAGAAAGCAGAATACGGATGCAATCGCCGACATGGCCGTCGAAAACTTCGTCGAAATGCGCGACCGCGTTGCAGATCCTCGATTCCTGTTTCGAAAGAAGACCGAACTCGCTTTACAGACCCGATATCCGAGACTGTTTGTGCCCAAGTATGCGATGGTGACATTTCATCGGGTACCCTATTCGACGGCTCTGAAACGTGGACAAATTCAGGACCGCATCTTGACGGAGTTGTGCGACGGCATCGAAGCAATCGAAGACTTGGACTGGAACAAAGCTGATACCTTGGTCTGTGGCCAACTAACTCCACTGGAGCTGTCGTGAGTCATACCCAGTTTCGAACGAACCGGGAATTTGCCGCGACCATGGACGAGGGTGATCCGCTCGCCCACTTCCGCCAGCGTTTTCACATTCCGAAAACCGAGAATGGAGAAGATTGCACTTACTTGTGTGGCCATTCGCTCGGACTTCAGCCGAAAACGGCGAAAGCTTATCTGGAGCAGGAACTCGACGATTGGGCTCGACTAGGAGTGCAGGGGCATTTTCACGGCAAGAATCCATGGCTGCCATATCACCGGCTGCTTGCCGAGCAGACATCTGCCTTGGCAGGCGCAGAGCCGGGAGAGATTGTCGTGATGAACTCTCTTACGATGAATCTGCATCTCATGATGGCGTCGTTTTACCGTCCGAGTCTGCAGCGACACAAAATCCTGATCGAACACGGGGCGTTCCCCTCCGATCAATACGCCGTCAAGTCTCAAATACGATTTCATCATTTTGACGTGGCCGAGTCTCTGTTTGACCTCTCACCGAGAGCGGGCGAGTCTTGCTTGCGTGATGAGGATATCGATGAATTCATCGAGCGCGAGGGAGAATCCATCGCCCTCATCCTTTTAGGTGGTGTGAACTACGCCACCGGACAGGT
>Ga0335085_10002361_pt1 | contig 35510 bp, 50 predicted proteins | sample Lox_Sample_45_FD_206712 | JGI IMG/M metagenome (GOLD analysis project Ga0335085, IMG submission 206712) | Soil microbial communities from Loxahatchee National Wildlife Refuge, Florida, United States - Lox_Sample_4.5 | ecosystem: Environmental > Terrestrial > Soil > Wetlands | place: USA... | reverse complement strand
GAACCTTGTGCAACATTATTCTGCTTCGGCGTTTTGTTTGCAGGAGCTTTGGCAATCTGCTCACTCATTTTCTGGGTTGTCAACTGACTTTTCGCAGCCGGTACTTGCTCCCGATGAATCATCTGCTCAGGATTCTTTTCGTTTTGATTTCCTTTGCTCACTGAAAAATCATTGCTGCGCGATTTATCATAAATGAGTTTTGGATTGGGTTGCTGATCCTGCTGATCAGGTTTCTGCTTCTGATTCTGATCCTGCACTGGTTCAGGCTTACGCTCCATATTTTGCTTTGGCGCCGGCTGTGGTTGAACATGTTCCTTCGGAGCTGTCACATTTTTAGGAGTATTTCCGTTTCTTTCCTGCATCGGCTTCACATCTTTCAGTTCAACTACTTTTTGTGGTGCGGGTTTGTGCTCAGCAGAGACTTGCTTCTGAATTTGCGGACGATAAACTCTCACTTCATTTCCGCTCACATTTTGTCCCGGCTTATCAAGTGCTTTCACAGCAACGGGACTTAATTTTCTCCCGCTCGCTTTTTCAACTTCTGTTCTCGACGGACCAGTCACGTAAGTCACATGAGTGGAATTGTCGATCGTTGTGTTTTTGATAATGGTGGACTGCTGAACATACGTGCGATTCTCCGTTCGCGGTCCATAATATCGGGTGATCTCTGTGCTACCCATGTAACGTGATGGAACAAACACCCATTGGTCATCAGGCACCCGATATCCGCCGTTGAAGACTACATTGATATTTATTTCAGGTGCAAGCGGTGCCCATCCATAATAGCCCGGCGCTGAACTCCAAACTACCCAGGCAGGTGCCCATTCATTTCCTGGAATCCAAATCCATCCGTACATTGGATCGAAGTACCATCTGCCGTAGTGAAATGGCGCCCAACCCCATGAGTAATTTGAAACCCACATCCATCCGAAATCAGTATACGTCCAGTATCCGTTTGTTGAATACGGACTGAATCCGAAATTCACTGATGGAATCCATGCGTAACCGTATGCCGGATAGTTTACCCATGTTCCGTACGGTGCCAGATTATCGTAGAACATTTGAAAACTCACTGCGACCTGCGCAGAAACTTTTTGTGCCATCACAAGCGTGCTCGCATTTAAGAACAAAAGCACGGTGAGAATTTTCAGATTTGTTTTCATGGTCAATGAATTTTTAGTTGAACATGAAAAGACAAACAGCATTCCAATCAGGAAAAACTATTCATGCCAAAGAGTCTTAGAAATATTTTTCTCCTCTGAAAATGCTAAATTTCAGAGAGAAATTTACTACACTGTTAAAAAGTTGTTGTTGGATTTGAATCAAAAAATTCTTCAGAATTTCTTCAGAATAGAGACCGTCAAACTGCTTCTGAGAGCCGTCGATAGACGTCCGCATCACTCAGCTCTTCGACAGAAATTTTTTTGAAGTGACTGGTATGGCCTGAAGTAATCTGCACGCAAGTTTTTGAGACGTGAAGTTTTTCAGAGAGAAATTTAATCAGGGCAGCATTAGCTTTCCCGTCTTCTGCCGGTGCAGTCACCCGCACAATCCAGTTTCCTTCAGCATCGCGCTCAATTCTATTCTGCCGGCTGCGAGGTTTGACTTTTATATGAAGAAACATGAACAGAGACTTACGAAATTTTATCTGCAGGCTGAAGCTGCCCCGCTTTTCTTTTTTCAAAGAGTGCATCAGCATACCAAATAAAATCGGCAATGAAGCGGTCTACATTTTTGGAGAATGATGGATCAAGTAATTGACCTTCCTCACTGAATTTGTTTTGCACTTGAGGGATCAGGAGCATTTGAGGAACCGGCACGGCGTAAATGGCAAGAATCAATTGCTGCAGTTGCAATCCTGAGCGAATGCCGCCAAGCGATCCGGTGCTAACCGCAGAAACGCCGATCACTTTCCTTTCAAAAACTTTCAACCCGTAATAGTCAATCATGTTTTTCAGAGCGAGTGAATAGCTGCCATTGTATTCAGGCGTTACAAAGATCATTGCATCGGATGCTTCGAGTTTATCGTGAAGGAATTTACACTCGACAGGCGGATTTATTTCACGATGAAAAACTTCCTTCCAGATCGGGTATTCATAAAGTGTAAGATCAATCAGTTCCGATTGCAAGTGACTCAACATTGAAAGTTGATTCACGATGTGCTGTGCCACTCTCTTCGTTGATGCATTCTCGCGAATGCTGCCTGAAATTACAAGAACATTCATGCGTTTCACAAAATTATGAATCTGAATTCTGCTCATCAAAGTTAGTGCGTTGGCCTTCATTATTCATGAAATAAGAGAGCGCTCTGGATGGGCACCTCTTCACTTGTTCAACTATCTCTTCAGTACCTGCTCCATCCGGCTTTATCCAGGGATGTTTGCTGCGATCAAAAACTTCAGGCAATTCTCTCACGCAATGCCCGCTGTGCCAGCACAAAGAATTTTTCCACACGATTGTCACTTCGCCATTGGAATATTCTTTTGTGATTTTTCGGTTCATAAGAATCGCCTGAAGTCGCGTAACATCTTAAATCCGGATTTGATTCCTCTCTGAAGAAATCCAAAATGAAAAGCGCCGAATTGCATCGGCGCTTGGTGATCCCGTCAGGATTCAAACCTGAAACCTTCTGATCCGTAGTCAGATGCTCTATTCAGTTGAGCTACGGGACCATTTTTGACTCGCAAAAGTAGTTTGAAATTAGGAATGATTTCTGAACTGAATTGTTATACACATTGTGTGGTTTACTCAATAAGATGCTTTTGGAATTTAGAATAACATCTTTTTATTTTAACCGTTGAAGAGAATGAATATGGAGACGCCTGAATCAGGAAAATTATTGGTGGCAGAACCATTTATGGAAGATCCTTTTTTCAAAGGAGCGGTTGTATTCCTCTGCGAATGCAAGCAGGAAGGTGCATTCGGATTAATCCTGAATAAGCCGACGGAAATGAAAGTGCACGAAGTGGTGGATGATTTTCCTGTAGTTGATAATCTTATTTATTATGGCGGCCCTGTTCAACCTAACACGCTTCATTATCTGCATCGCCGCGGCGATCTGCTGCCTGACAGCACGGAGGTGGCTGATGGCATTTTCTGGGGCGGCGATTTTGAAAAACTGATTTTCCTTCTCGATACAAAACAAATTTCGGCCGATGAGATTAGATTCTTCTTTGGCTATTCGGGCTGGAATGAAGATCAGCTAACGCGGGAGATCAAAGAAAATTCATGGTTCATCAGCGAGGGTTCTACTGACTACCTTTTTGATGCAGAACCCCAACAACTCTGGCGCACTGTTCTTCGCAACATGGGCGATCGCTTCAAAGTGATTGCAAACTTTCCGGAGAATCCCAGCTACAATTGAGTGCTTTTGTTGGTGGCTTGTGGGGACCCAATCTGCAGGAGAATAAAGACCAGGTGTGGAAAGCATAGCGCACGCGAATTGCTCACAGTATTTGCTCAACGACATTCGTGTGCGAGATAGGATGAGTGACGAGGGAGATGAGGGTTATCTGGATCCCAAATTATTCTGGATGATCTTCGACACGGCGTTAAACATGTAGTCCATAATTTCTCTTAATATCAAACTGAATATTGCTCTGAATATTCTTAGTGGACTGAGAGACGTAGTTCTATTGATGCGATCACCTTCTTTGCCTCTTTGCCTAAATGATAACAAAGACCCTATTAAATGCTTACCCATTAGTGGTACTCTTCAAACAAAATGGCTCTTCTGAAAAGTTTTCAGAAGAGCCATTATAATTAACAAGGAAGAAGAGTAGCTTAAAGCAAGTAATATCTACTCCAATCTTTGTTTTGAACAAACTAAGGGGGTAAGAACCAAAGGTAGAAAGAATATATAAACGGCAAAACCTTAGAAAAAGCGAATAATTAACAAGTTATAGAGGAAAATGGCAAAATGCTATTTAAAACGAAAGGTAGAAATTTGCTTGAAGAAGATGTAATTGATGCTCAATTGGGGTGCTGAAAATGAGCCTTTAAACTGGATTAATACGGTGTTTGAATGTAATTAGATGCACGTTTAGGTGTACATGAAGGTGTACATATAGGTGTACATTGCTGGGGAATTTGGCAACGTTGCCACCTCAAAAATTTGGTCGGTTGACTACTTTATTTATAGACCAAAAGAAAATATGCAATAACGCCCGCAATTGTGAGACCAAGCATGAGCAAGAAATATGAATGTAAGAAATCTAAATGCTTCTCAATTTTCGTCAGCAGTTCCAGCTGCTTTTTAGAGTCTTCCTCGTCCATGTTGAGTATCAATTTGGTTTTATTGTAATAAACGGCTGCGAAGCGCGCCAATTGAAAACTATAAGCTCTCCAATCAAATGCTTGTCTGCAATTTTGCCTCTGTAGAGGTCTTTTCCTGAATAGAATTCTAAGGTGGTTTCCCAATATCCAACAAAGAGATCAATCAGCGCAGAGGGAGTTCCTGTAATAACGCCAGAAGTTATCCTTCCAGTTTTATCAAGTATAAATTTTCCTGTAAGATGCTCAGTGCTGGTTTTCCAAGTCCAAGTTGATGATGTGGCGCTATAATCGGCGTCGCTTTGAAATCCCATGCCCTGAATAAAAATACTCAGTTCATTGACCCAATATGGCTTGAATCCGATAAGCCTTACCAAATGCTTACTGTCAGAGTTGTTCATCAAAGCATTTTGCTCGACGTATTCTTTTTTCGAACCGAACAATTTGTAAGAAACTTCATCGGGCTGGGGCCAGTTTACATGAGTAGTGTCTTGCGCGAACGCTGTAATTGGAACAAGAAATAAGAGTAAGAGAGATTTCATGGGGATGTTTTTAATTCAACAAATTTTTCTCATTCCCCTTCAATGGGAGCAATCCTTCCCGCCGATTAAGTTCATCCAGCATCTTCTGTTGCTCCGGCGTGACGGTTTCATTATGCACTGCTTTAATCAACTCCTTCAACTGCTTTCTCAGCTCGGGCAAACTCGCCGGTACTTCATGAAGGTAAGCGTGAATGAATTCTTCAGTGTGCGACATAATAAAGGGCCGGTGGTTTGTGTGTCGCACATTATTTGAAGGAATCACCCCCACAAATTCTCGCTCTCGCGAGAACCACCGGCTGCTCTTCCGGCATGGAGTGATTCAGTAATGTGCGACGACATAAAAGTAATTCATTTATCGACTTTCGTTTCTTTCAAATGCTGCACTTCCTTGCGCAGCTCTGCAATTTCAGACCTCACTTGAATTGTAAGTTGTTTCAACATCTCCGTTTGATTTTTTATAGCTTCAGAAAGTTCAGTTCCATACTTATTTTCCGGTTCTCCTGCTAAACTTTTACTGCTGCCATCTTCATTTGTAAACCTTCTTTCCTTTATAAACATTTCTCCTTCTCCGGTAAGTAACCATGTCAAATTCACATCTTTTCTGTATAGAAACTGGATGATTTCATCCTTAATTTTTGCTTTTTTTTCCATCCGACTAACTTCTTCCTGCCGTACCCCAGCCTGCATTGCAAGCTCCTCTTGAGTAAGCTTCAATGAAATACGCACTTCTTTAAGTCGTTGATTTTGACTCATAAAAAATTTATGAGAAAGCATCCTATTTTATGAATAATCATCCTATTTTTGTCCCGATCATTTAACCAAAGGTGAGAATAATTATGAGTAATACAAACGAATCTGATAAACAGAGTACACAAAATAAAGACGAGGTGGCGGCTATCGTAGCTAAGATTTGTGGATGCAGCCCAAATTACGTGTACAAAGTGCTAAGAGGTGAGCGCGATACCAAAAGCAAGCGCGCTAAACGAATTATAGTAGTATATGAGACTTACCGCAATCAGAAGAATGTGATCATTGATTCGATTAAGAAGCTCATTGACATCTAAACATTCCCTCAACTTACTAAACCCAATCAATGAAGTTAATTGAAGAAAAAAAATGGATTGAATGGAAGACCGCTGTCGAGAGCGGCATTTCATCTAATACATTGAAGCGTGCGAAAGCTCTTTCGTTCTCTTCTTTTCAGTTCATGGATGATCCGGAACCACCTTATGGTTTACTGGTATGCTTTGATACCATGAAGGATCAGTACAAGGAAAAAGTTCTTGCTTTTCTCTCTCACACCATCCTCCTCTCTCACCTCGAACCCGATCACGCCGCACGAACATTCTTTTCAGAATACAAATTGAACGACGGCACCGGGCTTCCGCAGCAGCACATCGAACAATACACCACGGCTGCGCAATGGCTCAATTTGCTCGTGAATGCAAAAGATGTATGCAAGAAGACCGGATTGTCGAAAGAACAATTTCTGAATGCCGCCATTGCACTCATTGAGCAGAAGAAAGTTGACCTGCCATGCAGCGTGAAAAAACTTTATCCGCGCATCAAGGAATATAAAGAGCAGGGGTACAGAGTTCTGATCAGTAAAAAATTCGGTAACAATAATTCTGAGAAGCTCACGGAAGAAGCGAAGCAATGGCTGATCGCGCAGTACGCTTCTCCTCTCAAATTAGCGTGCGACACCACATCACTCACTCTTCAATATCTAAGTGAAGCTGCTAAACGCGGATGGGATCAGGTGACGGAACAATGCGTGTACGCTTACCTGCATCGCGCCGATGTGGAACCGCTGTGGTGGCTCGGCAAACACGGATGGAAGAGCTGGAGACTGCGCTATGAGCATAAGAACCGGATCGTGCCGCCCAGTTTCCGCGATGCACTGTGGGAAGGTGACGGAACAAAACTCAACTTCTTCACGAGCGGATTCCGTGCCGAGCTGAACATGTACTTCGTGGTAGACGTGCACAGTGAAATGATACTCGGCTACGATTTCAGCAACAGCAGCGAAGATTTTACCGTGCAGCAGCGTGCATTCAAACGTGCTTTAAAGAAGAGCGGACACAAACCTTATCAGGTTCTCTACGATAACCAGGGCGGACACAAAGGAGCGCAGGCAAAACACTTCTTCAATCAGCTTGCTAAAGTCCACTTCGCTGCCAAACCATACAATGCCGAATCAAAACACATCGAGCGGATCATCGGACGATTTCAGAAACAAGTGATGAGCCAGTACTGGTTCTTCACCGGCATGAATGTGACCACAAAAAGCGAAGACAGTAAAGTGAACAAAGATTTCTACGATGCTCACAAATCTGAACTGCCCTCAGTGCAGGAGATCATTCGCATTGCCGAGAGCTGCGTGGAAGAGTGGAATAACAGGAAACATCCGCGCTTCGATTGCACACGTGCTGAACAGTATGCTTCTTCGATCAATGCCGAGGCGCAACCGGTGAGCCGCTTTGACATGGTGGAACTGTTTTACAATACCACGGAAGAGATCACATACTATCCCGGTGGAATCAAGCCGGTGATCAAAGGCAGAAAAGACTTGCAGTATGAAGTGACGGATTCCGAAGGCAACCCCGATCTGTCGCTGATCCGCGACCGGTTTGTCGTGAAGTACGATGCGGACGATCTGAGTCACATCTATCTCTACAAACGCGATGCAACCGGTGATCTGCGATTTGTGGCCATTGCTTACGAAAAGGATGGCACCCCGCGCGCCGTTGCCGACATGCGTGAAGGAGACCAGGAAAAGATCAGGCGCAGAATGAAAGTGCGCGAGCAGCAGCGGCAGACGACAGAGGATGCACTGGAAGACATACGCGCGGCAGCCGGATGGAGTGTGGATGACATCATTCGCGCCGGTGAGCTGGCACCCAAAGAGCTAAAGCTGAAAGCTGAAAGCATTTACCTCAGCGGTGATGAGGACGATGAAATAAAAATTGCTGAAGACTAAAATTCATTCTTATGAAAAAACAAAAAGTAACTCTCGACATTATTGAAAACAACATGATCAAATTGAGAATGGCGATCAAATTCAAGAACAAGAAAGCAATTATGGAAGCATACGACATTCTTGAATATGTAGACTGGCAAGATTACCCAACTGAGTTTGACGCATACGATCAGCTCGTCACTAAAGCAAACAACATTCTCTATTCATAAAAAAAAATTCCGGTGAGTACCCTCTAACAGTGCTCACCGGATCATTACTAAACCTTCAAACAACAAACGTATGAATCTCGACGACAAAAACAAAATTCACGAACTGCTCACACAGAAACTTGAAAGCGCCGATAGCAATAATCAGGCTGCTGCACAAATGATGATCAGTCCCGGAACGCTCAGCCAAATGGTGAATAAAAAGTGGGATAGCATTGGAGATAACATGTGGAGGCGTGCTGCAAATTGGTGTGGCTTTTCTGCAACCGATTGGCCCATTCTCACCACCAAAACTTACAATGCTATTCAGGCGCTGTGCGCTGATGCCAAGCGCAACCACCGTACACTCGCCGTGATTGGCTATACCGGCGCGGGAAAAACGGAAGCGCTCAAGAAGTACATTAATAAAAAGGATGCCCGCAATGCTTATTACGTTCTTATTGAAAAAGGCATGAGCGTGAAAGAGCTTCTCAATAAAGTGATGCGGGCTATAGGCAAGGACGTGGAGGGGAGTATTAGTCAGCGCATGGCTTTCATCTTTGATTTTCTCAATAACAAGGTAGAGAATCCACTGCTGATTTTCGACAGCATGCATAAGGGCAACGATGCCCTTTATGAAATTCTCCAACAATTCACTGAATCACTGGAGCGCCGATGTGGTATTGTGCTCTGCGGTACAGAGCGATTAAAGAATTATATACTCAAGATGGCGGCTAAAGGAAAAAGTTGTTTTCCTGAGCTGAAGAGGCGGATCGGCTACTGGCAACCTGTTTACCAGGTGCAGAAAGGAACCATCGATAAGATTTGCAGCATCTACAGCATTACGGAAGAAGATGCTATAGATTATGTACAGAGGATATGCAGTGACATGGGCACACTGCGTGAACTGATGGACAATTACTCAATAGCGGATAAAGAAGGAATGACACAATTGCAAGTGCTCATTTCACTCAATGTTGGTGACATGGATTCAATCGCAGCATGATGTGGCTTTATCAATTGAGTGATGAAATAGAAATCGAAGACCTGAGATTGAAAACAACTATTACGATTTTTTAACCCCATACGAAGAAGAAGACTGATTTGTCCAATCTAAAACCATTAACACAAAAATGAAACTGAAAACTTTTAACGCTGAAACACTTCCGACCTCTCAATCGAGAGAAGGCGACCCAACTATTTCTTTCGCCTTAGCCACTTCCTACTTAAACGATAAAGCGGTGCAGGCCCTGAACTTAGAAGCCGGGATGAATATCTCTGTGCATCAGAGCGAGGACGATCCTTCTGAGTGGTTCCTTGAAGTGGACACTAAAAATGGATTCCCATTAAAGAAAGCGAGCGGCTCTTACAAGAAAGTACTCGTTTTTGCGTCTGCTGCTCTCGCGCACAGAGTACTTGAAAGCATTGGCATGGATGAGAAACGCGCAACCTGCCGCCTGGTTACTGAGCCGATCAAAGAAGGAAAGCTCACGCTGTATCCCATCATCACTTCTTACGCAAAAAGAAAACTCGAAGACTAACCGATGACTGAAATTTTAAAAGCGCCCTCACCACCGGTTCCCGGCATTCATGAAATGCCGGAGAAGATAAAACGTGCACCGAAGGATACTTACAATCCGAAGGAAGTGATGCGTCGCAATTACGAAGAGCTGGATTTCGAAGCGCCCTACATCGACCTGATGGGCCGGCCCGAGCCGAAGTTTATTGCGATGCTTTACGGGCCTCCGGGCGCAGGGAAATCGACGTTCGCACTTCGCTTTGCTGAATACCTCGCCAACAATTTCGGAAAGGTGTATTACAACAGCCACGAGGAGCGGATCAAGAAAACAATCCGCGACCGTATGGTGAGCATTGCCTTCAAGACGCGTGACGGGCGCTTTCAATTCGGCGACGCCGTTCCGTTCAACACGCTGATGGATAAGATTCGAAAGAATCACTACCGCTTTGTGTTCATCGACAGCGTTCAGTACATGGATTTCACCATCGAGCAGTTGCAGGAGATGACGAAAGAATTCAAGAAGCGGCTGCTCTCCATCATCATGATCAGCTTCGGCGAGAGCTGGGGCAAGCCCACGCGCGCCAGCGATCATCTTTTCGCCAGCGACATCAAAGGATTTTTTTACCTGAATGAGAAAGCGACCTACGGAATGGCCCGCTTCTATGGCCGTTACAAACCGCAAATAGTAAACGCTGAAGTATTCAAAGTGCCGCAGCAAACGCTGAAGCTGCACAATGAGATTTCAGAGGAAGAATCAGAAAACAAATTGTTATGAAACCGAATGCAGTAAAAAACCGAGTGCTCCGCCTGTGCGGCATCACGAAAGAAGAATATGCGACCGCCGTGTTCGAATCCGGCATCGCCTTTCTTGAGCACTACACCAATTACGACGAATGGGCCGTGAGCACCATCAGCCGCACGCATCAGTTCTGGGGATGGTGGGAGAATGCCTGGTACAACATCGATGAGATTTTCGTCGCCCGCTTTTTCGAAGACGAGCTGGAGGAAAATTTGAAACCGCATTACCGCAGGGATTGGTACCTGCGGCATCGCCCGGAGAAAGTGCAGGCCATGATCACGAACGACGTGCTCAATGCCGCCTCTGAAATATTTGAGCAACTCACAAAACAAAAAGTATGAACGAAGAACTACTTAAATCACGCATCGCCATCCTTGAGATGGAGCTGAAAACATTGAAAGCGCAGCTGCAAAATGCCAAAACAGGGAAGATCGTTTCGCTTCCCTCGAAGTTTCGATTGATCATCGAAAAAGTTTGCGAAGCATGGTCAATAAGTGAAACCGAATTACTCAGCAAATCGCGAACTGAACCGCTCGCACGATCACGTGCGATGATTGCCGGATTAGCTCAAGAGCTGCTTCCTGAAGTTTCGCTCGTGGCACAGGGAAGGATTCTCGGCCGTGATCACAGCACCATCATTCACGCGAGACAAGCACATCGTGATCGTGTTTTTTGCAGCGAAATATACCGGACGAGCTTCGAGAAATTTAAGAAAACACTTGAGCCGGTGCTCATAGGAAAATAGTTAATTCAAATCACATAAACCCAAAAATGAAAATGGAAACAATCATCGGACGAAGAAAAAAAACCTTGCTGAAGGAGAGCATCAGCATTGAAGAGGCAGACAAAATCCTCGGCGAATATGCAGAGGCAAATAGCCAGTTCAAAAAGAAAACCGCCAAGATGGAATTAAAGATCATCGAGGTGAGAAATGAATTCACCGCCGAGCTGGACAAATGGCAAGCCGTGATGGATGCGAAGTTCGAGCTGCTCCAGCATTACGCTGAAACGAACCCGGAGCAATTCAAAGACCGCAAGAGTCTTGAACTCACTCACGGCATCATCGGGTTCAGAACCGGAACGCCGAAGCTGAAGCTGGCAAAAGGATTCAAGTGGGAAAACGTACTCGCGAATCTAAAAAACCTGCTTCCCGAATTCGTGCGCATCAAAGAGGAAGTGGATAAAGATTCACTGCTCAGCAATGCAACGGAACCTACCGTGAATGCAAAATTCCATAAGGTGGGTGTGTATGTGGATCAGGATGAAACCTTTTATGTGAAACCCAAAGAAGAACTCAATTAAAAGCCCCGCGGCTGCAACCGCGAGGCCACTCATTGAAATAAGCAAGTCACACAATTTTTCAACTCACTTAAAACAACAATTAAAAGTAATGAAATCAGTTCTTTTCTTCCTGCTGCTTACCTCAGCCCTTTGCAGCGATGCTCAACATGCACGAGCACAACACATTTTCCCATGGAGAAATAACCAGGCAAAGCGAGATACCTTTTGGTTTGATGGTGATCGCGATGGTTATGGTAATGATTCACTTTTCACACTGGCAAAAACGACACCAGTCGGTTACGTGAGCAATCACACCGACTGCAATGACAACAATGCAAATGTGCATCCGGGTGCAACTGAAATCTGCGATTCACTCGATGATGATTGCGACGGATTGGTTGACGAAGGTCTCACCACGTATCTCTATTATGTAGATGCCAACGGTGACGGATTCGGCGACTCTCCCGCTGATACGGTGCGCACCTGCTCTGCCACAGCTCCTGCCGGATATGCCGACACGCTGGCGCCGCTCACCGATTTTATGATGGCTTCCACTTCACAGCCGGTGAATCGGAAACTGTGGAAGGTGACGCTGGAGAAAACACAAAACAACGGCACGCGTTACTTCGACATCAACACCGAGCCGTTTGAAAGCAACTGTGATTCACTCGGCTGGGCTACGTACAATTTCGGCGGCGGCGTTCCTGCTCTCGATTATCTCTTTGTGTTTGGAGCTGTGACTCCGGGAATGAAGACCGGCAATGGCGGCTACGACTGCAATGCAAAAAATACTTCGAGTAATTGTTACACGAGTTATGCTGCCGACTTCTGGCCGAGCGCCGTTTCATTCGTCTCATCGCGGCATGCAAACCTTTCTGTCACCATCAATGTGCAGCATTACAATTCACTAAACAATATCAATGCGCTGAACTGGGCGAACACGTACTGCCCGATTGATGAATTGATTCTCGGACAGGAAACAAACAAGAGCTACAATAATTGCGTGTTCTGCGGCAATGGCACGAGCTACAAGAATACCGTCGCTCCGATTGCGACGGATCTGTTCACGAATTTCCCTTCACCGCAGTTTACGATGGATGCTGATCAGATCAGGCGCTCAAACTATACGAGTTCGTTTAATAATGCCATCGTGGGCATGTCCACTTTCACTGCCGTACGTGATTATCTTCCTTTCATTCAGCTCTGCGTAACGCCGCCGCAACAGAACTGGTCGGCGCAGGTGATGAAAGATTCGCTCGATTTTGCGGCGACCACTTCCATGAGCAATGATGTGCATTGGATGAATGCTTTCTTCCATCTGCCGGTGAGCATCACGGAATGGGGCTTTGGCCCGAATGACGGACTGCCCATCGCCGGAACATTTCTCGACGCACATGAAGGTATGCTTTACAAGATGCACGAGATCGACCTGGATTATGCTGAAGACGATCTTATCGCCAGCTCGATGTACTGGAACCTCGGAGATGTGCATCCTGAAACGACCGCTTATACATCATCGCTCGGCAGTAACTATCCCATTGAAACTAATTATGTATACGATGAGCTGAAGATGGTGGGGCACTATTTCACGGAGGGAAATCATTATTCGATTGCCATTACTCCATGCGATAATGCGATTGGAAGCGTCGATCCCATCACGCATCACGGCTGGATCATCATCGACAATCCTACCGGCAATACATATCCGATCAGCTATGTTAGCGTAGATGGTTACCTTTTGCCGGTGACACGAATGGAAGTGCTGCAGGGGAATTCACTCGGCGATAATGCGATGCAATATTCCGTTCGCATTATGGCGCCATTCACCATCTCTCCTTATACTGAAACAGCAGCAAAATTCTAAAGAAGAAATCCCCGCAGGGCTGCTAACGCATCTCTGCGGGGAACTTTTCAAGTCCTCCATTTAATTGCCAATGACGATTCGGGGATTTAACACGCTCAGCATTCTCTTCGATGAGAAGTTTCGCCTCGAAGAGGAGATCGATGATCTGTTCCGGCAAATAACACAAAAGAGTATTGAGCTGCTCGAATGCAAAGAATCCATTGACAAACAAGAAACCGTTTTACTCGATCAATTCAAGCTAAAAACAAACCCATGAAAGATTATACTTTAGTTCCTCTTCACACCTACACCGGTGAGACCAACACCTTCACCGGATTGTATTTCAATTTCAGGAGTGTAACTCCGGGAATGATTGACATCCGCGACATCGCGAAAGGACTGAGCAATAATAACCGCTGGTTCGGTCAAACAAAACTTCCTCTGAGCGTGGCACAGCACAGCGTGATGGTAACCTGGGCTGCTCCCGATCACTTGAAAAAAATGGCGCTGCTTCATGATGCTGCGGAAGCCTATACCGGCGACATCAATAAGCCACTGAAGATTTTACTTGAACCCACCATCTCATTGATTGAAGCGCGCATCATGTCGGCGATCAATCAGTGCTTTAAACTTTCCGTGATCAGTTATGAGGCGATCAAACCGTTTGACCTGGATGTCTGCCGTCTTGAGTGGGAATATTTCAGGCGTAACAACCCGGCGCCGCTCGTTGAATTTCTCTATGAGAAATCCGGCGTGATCCATCCCGATATATGGAACCACGAAGTCGCGGAGCAGATGTTCCTGCTCGAATTCAGCAAACATTTTCCTCACCACTTAATCACTCCCTGACATGCTTCACATCAATATCACCATCAATGCCATCACGCTGCTTGAACTTTTCGGCGTCGTGATTTTTGTGATTGCCGTTATCAAGCTCGCCGCACTCGCACCGCCAAACGATGAAGTATGCGACGATCCCGATTTCATTCAGCACCATGCGAGCTGCCCGGAGTGCGGCACCGATAATAATCTGACGATGCGCCGCCAGGGCATGGCGTACGAAGGCGAAGTGAACTGCGTCCGTTGTCATCATCCATTTGAAGTAATGACTGTAAAATGATCTACCGAAGCGAATCACAAAACAAGCTGCTGCATGCTCTTTTGAATGCCACGCAACTCACGGATATGAAAGAGGAGCTTGTGCTCAGCTACACCGGCGGCCGCACCGAGCACAGCAGCGAAATGAGTTACACCGAATGCGAGCAGCTCATCAATGCATTGCAGCAGGACACGAATAAGATGCGGAGAAAAATTCTCAGCATCTGCCATCAGCTCGGATGGTACGTGAGAAAAAATGAAGTGCTGCAACTGAGCAACGGACGACCGATACTCGACATGCAGCGGATCAATGATTGGTGCATAAAATATTCTGCACAGCATAAGCCGCTGAATGATCACAGCAAAAAAGAACTGCGCACGCTGGTAACGCAATTTCAGCGCGTGCTCAGCCATCATTTAAAAACCATAACCATCGACCAAAATGAAAAGAAGTCAACAGGAGGAAATAGTGCTCAATAAACTTCACTCACTCGTAATTATGGAGAGAGATCAATACAACAAAATGCTGGCTTCGAGAAAAATGATCAACGAATTGGCTGAAAAGATGAACGTGAGTATCGACTTCGAGAATGCCACTATTAAAGATTCACTCGGAAACATCATCAGAAAATGAAACGAACGCACCGCCCCAAGTTTAGCATCAAGCAGACAGTGAACGGTTTTCGCTTTCACGTGCAGTTCGAAGATGCCAGCACACTGATCGCGCTGCTGGATGAAACGGTGATGCAGGCGCCATTCCGGCGAAGCAGCACGAAAGAAAAATGTGTGGATGCCTGCATCGCTGAAATTTATATGAAGCTGATCACGGCAACGAAGATCGTGAGAAAGGAATTCTGCTTCAAGCTCAGCATTGCACAATCGTTTGCGCTGCACCATGCGCTGAAGAATGAAATTATTGCCAACAATGTGATGGAAAATGTGGTGAAGGTGACTACACTTCTTGAACTCGATAAACTGATAGCATAAATTTTTTCTTAACTCAAAACCATAAAACAAATGGACACATTACAGGTATTAAAATCAAACGCCATTGCGGCGTACAAGAGGGGAACGCCCAGCGAGAAAATACTTCTGGCAACTCTTTTCGGTGAGAAAAACCTATTCACTGACATCACAGATCGCGTAAAAACTTTTGAAGACGCTTGTGAAGTATTAGGCATAAACGATGAGAAATCGAGTGGCGATGTGAATATTCACATACATGATATAAGTAAGGATGCAAAATCAATTGAAGCCTATTGCAAACTTATCATCATTGCCCGCGCACTCAATGAAGGATGGACACCGGATTGGAATGACACCAATCAATATAAATGGTTTCCCTGGTTTAAAATGAAAGCCGGTTTCGGCTTCTCGCACTCGGGCTGCGTTCGCTGGCCCGCGAACACGAACGTCGGCTCCCGCCTTTGCTTCAAAACGGAAGCGTTAGCGGAATACGCAGGGAAACAATTTGAGAGCATTTACAATGATTTTCTCTCACTCTGATTTTTTTCACTAAAACCATAAAACAATCACAATGAAAAGCACGATCAAAACATTTGAAGATGCCTGCAAGGCTCTTAAACTCGATGCAAAAAAAGTGCTGCCGGATGTTTCGGCAATGCCGAAAAAACATCAAGCTGCACTCATCGCTCACAGTAAATTAATCATCATTACCGAAGCATTAAATGAGGGATGGCAACCAAATTGGAATGATGATAATGAATGGAAGTATTATCCCTGGTTCGTAGTAAAAGCCAGTGAAAAGAAACCTGCCGGTTTCGGCTTCTCGGTCACGGACTTCGCTCTCTGGGGCACGGACACGGGCGTCGGCTCCCGCCTTTGCTTTCGATCCTCGGAACTCGCATTGTACGCGGCGAAGCAGTTTGAAAAATTGTACATCGATTATTTTTTGATTCAGGAATAAAATGAACTCAGGTTGTGCATTGCAAGAGCGGCGGAGTACGGATGCCGGTTTCGGCTTCTCGAACACGAACTACGATCACTGGAACACGAACACGAACGTCAGCTCCCACCTATGCAAATGAACAAATGCAATGCAGACCATGCCAGCCAGGGCAAAAAATCACGAATACCAAATGAAGGCGTGAGTAATGAGAGTGAAAGCGACTTCTTAAAGCAAAGGCTGATGAAACGATTATCAAACCTCTACGAAAAAATCTACAACATCGAGAACCTGAATCTCGCTGATGAGCGCGCGCGCAAACGTAAGGCGCATCAATATGGAGTGCAGCAGCATGATAAGAACAGAAAGAAGAACATTCATGCACTTCATGTGATGCTGAAAGCAAAAACATACTTCACTTCTCCCTACACCACCTTCATCATTCACGAACCAAAAGAACGATTGATATTCCGTTTACCCTATTTTCCTGACCGGATTATTCACCATGCGGTGATGAATGTTCTGGAACCCATTTTCACGAGCATGTTCACTGCCGATACGTACAGTTGCATCAAAGGTCGCGGCATTCACGGTGCTGCTTATGCTGTGCGCGATGCGCTGAAGGATGTGGACGGCACACAATATTGTTTGAAGCTCGACATCAGAAAATTTTATCCGAGCATCGATCATGAAATTCTGAAAGCATTACTGCGCAGAAAATTCAAGGATGCTGATCTACTTTGGTTGCTGGATGAAATTATCGACAGCGCCGAGGGTGTGCCGATTGGAAATTACCTGAGCCAGTATTTCGCAAACTTTTATCTCACTCCTTTCGATCACTGGCTGAAAGAAATCAAACGAGTGAAATATTATTTCCGCTATGCTGATGACATCGTGATCCTGCACTCTGATAAAGATGCACTTCATCAATTGTTGAATGACATCAAAAATTATTTGCAATCGCAATTGCGGCTGACTGTGAAAAATAATTACCAGGTCTTACCTGTTACTGCACGCGGAATTGATTTTGTCGGTTATGTTTTCTATCACACGCATACGCGCCTGCGTAAATCCATCAAGCAGAATTTTGCGCGCATGATTGCCCGGAATAAAAATGCAGCTTCCATCGCTTCGTACAATGGATGGGCTGCGCACGCTGACACAAATCATTTACTCAAAAAACTTCTCAACCAAACTGTATGAATAAATTCAGTGAATTCGACATCAAGCCATCGCTGCCAAACTTCATCGGCGACAAAATCAAGATGGCAAAAATCCTGAACCGTGAGATCACGATTCATGATTACCGCATTACCGATTCGAAATTTGGTGATGCGAAGAAATGCCTGCAACTGCAACTGAGCATCAGCGATATTAAGTATGTGCTGTTCACCGGAGCTATTTATCTAACAGAACAAATACTGAAAGTGCCGAAGGAGAAATTTCCTTTTACCACTACGATCATTAAGGATAACGAACGATTTGAATTTTCATGAACCTCACCAAATACGTTCTTCATTCACGGCGATATAATGGCAAGCTGCTGCTTGCTTATCGTGATGGTGTGATCTACAGTTTCATCAACGAGATGGAAAAGATCACCGAGGCGCAATGGGATGCACTGATGAAAGAGATTCCTTTTGATGAAGTGAACATCTCGCATTTAGAATCCATTGGACTGGAAGTTAAACATGCTTTGAAGACGAATGAAAAAGTGGCTCTGTTCTGCCGCCTTTATGAGAAGCATCGCGGACTCAAGTACAAAGCGAGCAACATCCAGGGGCGCATGATGAGCGACATGGATGTAAACGAAGAGCTGCTAACGTTTTATTTCACAAGCGATTTCTTCGACTGGAAAGGAAAGTGGAGCATTCAGAATCTACGAAAGTACTATAATGAATTGCGTGATCGTTATTTTCACAGGCATGATCCGAAACCCATTATCTACTCCCGCAAGCAGGAGCAAACATTGACGGGAGCAGCCCTCTCGGAGTACTGGAAGCAACTGCGAGAGGCTGGCTACGAAGCCGTGAAAGTGGGCGGATCAATAGTGGACTGGGTGAAAAAGCCAGCCAACGCATCACCAAACCCGAACATAACTAAACCCTGATGCGCGGACAACAGACACTTCTCTATGATTTGCTTCAGCAGCCGCCGAAGCCTAAGGCTGAAGGCAAGGGCCGCAACAAAGGACTGGATCGCCGCCGTGGCGAGCTGATCGCCTGCCGTTATTATTACTACCACATCCTGAATGAAAAGCGGTATGATGTGACGATTAAAAACCTGAGCGATGAATTTCTGCTGAGCGAAACGCGCATCATCAAACTCTTGCAGGAAAGCTACCGTGATTTTTTGCGCGAGCTGAAACTCAACAACACGACCGTGCGGGTGTTAAGGAAGAAATATCCGTTCCTTGTTTGGTGAAAGAATGGACAATGGACAGTGGACAATTGACAGTGAAATCTTAAATTTGAAACCTCATGAAAAATATGTTTGATGATTCTCAATCACCGATTGTTGCTAAGCTCCTTCCTTCGTTTCCAGAAGATTGGAATGATGCTGCTACTTTCCTATGGAAACTACTATCCGAGTTTTTAAAACGTTCACATGATTTTAAGTCTCCCAAGCCAAAAATATACCTGCATCCTAAGACATATATGAAGTTAGTCAACGCATACCTTAACTACCCAAATCGCACTTATATTGCCGATTGGCATGATGGCATACCATTTCAAGGGACTATGATTGAAATGCATCCAGCTATTGATGAAAATTGGGTGCAGCTTTCTCTTTTCCCCGTTATCGAGGATATGGTGCGAATAATTTAAACATCACCAAATCCTCGTTAAAAGCCTGCTGTAATATTCGGATCGCCGAGAGCTGCTGTTGGCATGCTGAGTGCTGAATCATCTTTCCAGGCGAGTGAGAAACGAATGATGCGTACGCGCAGAGCATCCTCGCGCTTTTCAGTGATCTCACTTACGCGCGTCATCTCACCAAAATAATCATCCCCGAAATTTTGCAGTGCGAGAAAAACTTTCTGAGACAGATCATAATATTTAAGTGCACGGTCGCGCGATACATCGGGAGTAAGATTTGAATCATTCTGAAACGGATTGTCGGCTACACGCACCGTGAGCAGCCCTTCGGCGAGCTGCACGCCGCCGCTCACATCACTGTAATTCGGAGCTTCCAGATCGAAGAGCACGGCCGGAAAATTTACCATCGGGCGAATATTTACTTCCAGCTGTCCGAAATCCTGCGCGATGTAATCAATTTCGGGAACCTGTGATTCGAGGCGTGCTACAAGTGCATTGTAGATGTGAGCAAACATGTTGGATTCGGTCATGAGGTTTCAGGTTTCAGGTGTGATGAAAGATGTGTTGAACGTCGGTGTTGATCTTTGTCCAGATTTGTTTGTTGAATATTTCACTGGGGCGATCTACGGTCGGCATGAATTGACGACGCGGAATATTCATGTGCCGCGTGAATGATTTCACGCCTGTAACTCCGGTAGATTTTTGTTTCCTGCCTTCGAAAGAATCTCTTGTCTTGATGCGCCGGATGTGTGCTCTCACATTTTCATTACCATTGAAACCCTGGTTGTGTACGGCAGCGTACACGACATCCGTGTACCATCGCACGAGTCCGGGTCCCGGCGAATCGGTGCGCGGACTTCTGCGCAATCGTCCGATTCCCTGGAGAATGCCGCGGCTGGTAAGATGTCCGGGTCTGCCCAGTGCAAGCGTATTGATTTTTTTCTTCGTCGCACGCCACGGAATAATTTTTGTCGCCTGGTATCCCTGAAGCCGGAAATTATCATCGATGAATTTCAAACCGACTGCACCTACTTTTTTGTACACATCACGCTGGTATGCTTTCAGCTCGCGTCCGATTCGTTCAATGTCCTTTGCAATATTCACAGGTATCAGGTTTGAGGTATCAGGTTTGAGGTCTCAGTGATCAGTACTTTTTGCTGTATAATAAAATTCCTTTTCGAAGTTTGGTCAGCTTCTTATCATCAAAATTCTTCAGCGTGTATGCGTCCACTGCTTCGAGATAATTATTCTCTTCATTCATTTTTGCAATCACCACCGCAGGCTTGTCTTTAAAATATTTGATGAAGACATAAGAGTTTGTTTTCTGATCAAATGTTTTGTTGCTCACCCACACTTCATCGGCATTGCGAACAATGTTGAGCAGCTCCGGTGTCACATCATATTTGCCGGATGAAAGCACATCATGAAGCTGCTTGCCGAATATCACGCGATCACCGGTGGACATATTGCGCGCTATGAAATCCGATTGATTCACGCCTGCATCTTTCTGCTTTGCAAGCCATGCTTTACCAAATGCAAGAGAGTCGTCGGCAGAAATTATTTCCGGCAATACCGTTGCTGCGATCTCGGAAGGCTGCGGTAATTGAAATGATGATGCATCGAATTTGCCGATGTTGTTTGAATCCGTAGCAGCAATGGTCGCATCCCATTTCGTAAAGATCGTTCCTGTCTTACCGATGTTGTTTCTGAATTCGCGCGGCACTACCTGCTTCACCGCATCGCTTTGCAATGGATTGTCTGCAAAGTTTTTTGCTCCGTCATAATGATCTTCCTGCAATACATGACAGCGGCAACCCCAGTCGAGCGGAGGGTAAGCAATGTCCCACACAGGATCATCCACCGGCGCCGACATATTATCGAACTGTGCATGCTCGGGCCGCACGCGATCATCTTCCATCGTACGAAAACGCAAATAAGGAAGTGCGGCTTTGTCACGTTCAACATCCATCCATTTTGTTGCTGCCTGCGAGCTGGCGACGACCTGATTGTATTCCGTGTTCAACCAATTCTCATTGAAATCATCGCTGAGTGATGAGACATCTTTTTTGAATTGCGAAAACGATTTGATTGCGCCATTGCTGTCGATCAACTGATCGGCGAAGGCGCGACGCGCTGCGTCCGTTTTAGCAGCCGAGAACTGAAACAGGTTGGAGCGTATGTAGGTGGCAATGCGATTATCAGGAGCGCTATAAGAAAAATCACTGCCGAATTGATTCGTGAGCGCTTCAGTGAAAGTGCTGGCGTACTGATCATACATTCCCCGGTGAATCTGTCCATCTTTTAATGTGCCTGAATGAATCTGTGAAAGAAAATCGTTGAGCGTGCTGTCGAAATCGCTGCCGGTATCGACCATCGTCAGCTCCACACTGTGCGTGTGGCGATGCGTGTACTGCTCACGGATGCGTGTGAGCATTTCACTTGCCCCGATTACTTCGGGGCGCGCGCGAAAAAATCTGAGAGGTGCTTGAAGAACTTTTTAGCCGGGAGATGGATCATCCGCATTTGCTGATTGTTTGCATCCAGCTGCTGCTGGCGCTCCTGGTCTTTCTGTGCTTTCTGCGCCGTGTAATCTTTCGGTTTGGGAATTCCGAATTCTTCATACACATCATCGTCACCGATGGGAACGCCCATATTTTTCACGGTATTCCAGATCACAATTTTATCTGTGGCCGCAATTTCTTCTTCATCTTTTACAAACTTGAACTCGCCGCCTTTCACCGGGAAACCATGCAGATCGAGCAGCGCTCTCACCTTGCTATTGAGAATGCGCGCTACGTACTTGCGGACATTTTCTTTGATCTCATCAGCCGTTTCCATGTGCGTTTTGCTCTGCGCATATCCGCTGCTGTTGCTGGACATGGTGGTTTCCGTTTGTCCGTTGATGAGGATCATCATTTGCTTATCGCAGATGTCGATCTGCGTTTTGTACACTTCACCGGTGATGTTGGCTGTGGGCGATTTCAATTCCAGCTCAACCTCTTTCGGAATGGTGATGGCAAGTGCCGCACCGGCTTCGTCCAGCACCTTCTGCACTTCTGCACGTGCCTGCGCATTGCTCGCATCATATTTGGCTACCCTGATCGGTTGCCCAAAAATCTCACTGAACTGTGCGAGGTCAGCCATGCCTCCGCGTTTATAGAGTGCATACGGTACTGCTTTGAGCAACTTGCCGAGATCACGCTGCTTACCGCATTCGATGATGAAATTGCTTGCGGGAGGAACGCGATAAGGAATTCCTGTGGCATCGTATTGCTCTTTCGCAATCTCACCGGCAAGCGGACGGATGTGCTTACGCGGAAGACTAACCACTGAAAATTCGGGATCGAAAGAAAACTCGAATACGGAGTAACCCCAGAGGATGGTGTTCACGATTTCTTTCAGCATTTCATCGAAGGCTTCCGTTTCGATGAGTGCTTTGATCTCGTCCACTTCCTCACCATCGCGCATGAATTGCAGCTTGCTTCCGGTGACGGCGATGTGTGCTTTATCGATCTGATCACTGAGCACGGGATCGAGCAGACAATCCTCATATAAATCGTAAAGACGGACGCGAATCTGCCACAGGCTCCAGTCACTTTCGATGGTTGCGGAGCGCCACATCGCTATATCAGAACGCGTTCGCACGACGGGCCTCACGGTGATCTGCTGAACGATTAACCCTTTGTCAGTTCCGGTGGGAGTGGTAATGATTTCTTCTTTCTTAGTTGCGGCCATTGGTGAGGTTTCAGGTTTCACTAATCAGTTATAGGTAATCGTAAATAAGGCGATTTAAGCGGTTCGGGAAGCTGCTTGCATGCACATACGGAAAATTCGAGATCGTTGAACCTTGCGAAATTTAAACAGGCTCTAAACGGTCTTTTTTGCATGTTCCCAATTTTCATGTGCAGGTCGGGGTTTGGCTGGTAGTTAGAATTGATTATTCCGGGGTGTATTGGATGAGGACTGGATGCCGGTGTTGGGCTGGTTGCCATCAGCATCAGGATTGGGCAATGGGAGCGCCGGATTCGTTTTGCCGCTCTGTATTTCCTTTAGCCATTCGATAGCACGCCGGTAGCGATCCCTTCGCAGCTCAATCTCGACATTGGAGTTGCAAAGTGTGATGAAATGCCACACGGCAATGTCTTTTACGTACAGGAGGAGAATGGGATTGCGACCGTCGCCGGTTTGTGCGAAGGTTGCCACATCATCGTACCGGGGATTGATGTAGCCGCGCGCTTCTGCAATGGCTTCGTTGATGGCGGTATCCATCTTCGTGGTATCACTGCGGCTGATGTCGTCCATCGTTTCCTGATACAAATGGGTAGTCATTTCTGAAGAAACTAAAAAAGGCATATCGGATTTTATGTTATGGGTGAAAAGAAAAGATCAGCTTCAGCCTGGCGACGACGGAGCAGCCCCGGACGAAATACGCCTGCTTCCGTGACGGCGGTTTTTCTCCACTGTGATCGCAGCAGCGGTTCATCGGCGAGTGAATTCACGAGCAGCCACAAACGATAAGGAACGTATTCATGCCGCTTGCGACTGAAATATTCGCCTCCGCAATTGAAAACAAAATCCACGAGCGCTCCATACTGATTCGGATTGAGACGAACATACACGCGCGACTTCGTAATTTTTTCTGCACGTAGTAAATCCTGCGCGAGCAAATCTTCCGCCTGCTGCTGCGTGATCACGGAATCACGCTTGACATCCGGGCCGGTGTGACCGTAGCCGATGGTGAGAATGCCGACGACCACTACACGCGAATCTGCGATGTTGGCAAGCGGTTGCCTGTCATCGTATGCTTTGAGCGAGCACGATTCGAAACTCTTGATGAGATTTATCGTCGCCTGGTTAACCACGAAATTTCGTTGCGTCTTTAAGAAGAAAGAATAGAAACATGAAAAGAGCAATTGCTGCCATTACATACCACCACGCACTCATTGTTTTCAGTGGCGGAGGAACGATGGTCTCTACCGGAACGCGAATTGTTTTCACGACGGTATCGGCTGCACAATTGCCGCTGACAAAAATTGTATCATGCAGATGCACGAGCCGGACGTGAAGCTGATCGTGAACGATGTTCACTGTATCAAAATGCACGGAGACGGCTGTATCAACATGCACGGCGCGAACGATGGATGTATCGTGAATGGTGGTGGTGTCGCGTTTGATCCATTCCGGATGATTGCCGATAATTTTATTGAGCTTGCGTGAGTCGTGCGTTTGCTTCGTGGCGAAGCAGGAAGTGAATAAGAAGGCGAACAAGATGATAATGGACAGTGGATAGTGGACAGTTGACAGTGGTTTCATAAATCTGTTTTTTAGAATTCTGGAAGTTCAACAGTTTGACCGGCGAGCGCATGCGTGCAATCACCGAGGAATTGAATCTTACCTGCTTTGATGAATGAATGGCAGACATAATTTTGTTCTTTCTCTCCATCATATCCTCGTACAAGAATTGAAGGACTTACTGTAGGATTATTTACATCACCATTAAAGTCCCATCGCGCGTGCGTAAGCGGATTTTCAGTTTTCGTCCATACGCCGTGAGCAAATCCACAACCCGGACAATTAAAATTGTATCGTCCTTCCTCATTTGCAACTGCTCTGAATTTTGCCATTCCGTTTTAAAATCGTTTTGCGTTTGAACGTTTGGTGAAATGCGCCATGTCGGGTTCGAGCAGCAGCTCTTTCTCTTTGATCTTATTCACGGCGCCCTCAACTGCATCCGGGCCGTCCATTGTTTTGCTCGCCGGTGACACGGCTTTAAATTGCGCTTCGAGGCGCTGCATGTGCGGATTATCCTTTTCAGTATTGTTGAAAATCAGAAGACCGAGCCGGTTTAATGGTTCGAGCGTTCCCTCAATGCGAAAAAACTTTTCCGGCTTCTGCCGTTTATCGGGAATGATGCTGAGCATGTTCCCGCGCTTCTTTCCTTCTTCGAAAAACAGCGGCATGAATACCTGCTGATAAAATGGGTCTTGCAGCGTGTTGTTTTCGATGTAAGTGTAGAGCTGCACTTTGCTGTGGTACCGGCGCTCGATTTCATACAGCCATTCTGTGAATGTGCTGTTCGTGGTGACATCGACGAAGGCGGTGATCACATAATATTTCAGTTCAGATTTTCCAACCAGTACGACGGCTTTAGTCGAGTTGGTTGATTTTTTACCTGCGGCCGTCTTATCTTTATTCGACGTTGCCGGATCAGCGTAAGCAACGAGAAAGCGAAACTTTGACAAGGGCGGAACTTCGCCCCAGGTGATTTCCTGAAATACTTTTCCAAAGCGAATGGGATTGTTGAAGAATTCCTGCTGACTGGCGGCCCAGCTGACGCCATTGATCATCTCGTCGATCATGGCTTCGGTGTTTTTCTCGGGCCACACACTCACACCATTTTCATCGCGGATGTTGACGATCTCTGCATCATCAGCGAGCTTCATAGCACGACGGACGCAGCAATCTTCAGCGATGATGTTATTATCGAAGAGGATAAAATACTTGCGTGAAATTTCGACGGTGAAGATCACGGCGCGCTCTATCCAGTTCCATCGTTCTTCCAGCCGATCCGGATTGCGGCATACTTCATCATCATCCACATCATCGAATAGAACAACATTGGGACGTATCTCGTCGATCTTGCTGCCACGCGGATTTTGTTCAGCACCGACAGCACGGAATGCTTTCTTCTCGCGTGTGATAAATTCTTCCTCACGCCAATTGCTGAAGCCCTGTTGCTCACCGTAGTCATGAATCAAGCGCTGGTTGCCTTCGAGATTGCCGCGGTATGGCATGAGCAACCGGATGGCATTTCCTTCGGACTTGGAGATGAGAAGAAGATTGAGTGGAAATTTTTTTGCGAAGGCGATGTAAAACATCTCCATCATTCGCAGTGTGGATTTGGATAAACCGCGAGACCAGGGCCGGCACTGGCGAAAGCCGAAGTGTCTTGGAGAAGAAGGTGAAAGTTTATCGTCATCACTGAGGTGTGCGATGAGCTTGGTGGTGGATCGCACATGAAACTGCGGTGACGGTGCGAAGCAGGCTTTCGGAAAATAATACCTGAACCATGCCTGCGGATTGGCTTCGAGGTTGCGGATGCGCTCTGCTTTCTGCGCATGCGTTTCGGTAATGTCCACAGGTGTACTGTTGCGGATGTTATCCACAAACTCATTCCATTCGAGCAATGCCCTTTTATCTTCTACTTTCATTTTACCAGGGAGCGAATGAATGCATCGCCGAGCGTGGTTAACTCAATTGCTTTTTCTGTGGTGGATGTTTTCTGAATCCACTTGATGAAATCCATGATGGCGCCGATCTTATCGGCGATGCTCAGCTCCAGCTCCAGATCGCGGATGGAGCCGGTGAGTTTGTTTTGTGCGTCGGCTTCTTTGGAGTTCGGGAAATTTTTTCCTTCACCGCGCGAGGAAATAAATTTGTTGAGTGCATCGAGCTGATCATAGAATGACGTGAGCTGCTGCTCGCGGCCGATGAGAAGACGTTTTCTTTTTTTCTCCCAGTTGAGGCGCGGATCATTCGCCCACTTGTTCATGGTAGTAGGCGAGACGCCCACTTTTACAGCAACGACTTTTTGATCGAGCTGAAAATTGCAGTAAAGAATTTCCGCGAACTCTTTTTTCTGCTGCTTCGTGAGTGCAGTTTGCGACATACGTCGCAAAGTTGACCTGCCGACCTTTCTTTTCAGCATTGAAAAAACATGATGGTGCAGTAACTGTACTATGATGGTGCGGCTGCTGCACCATGATGTAAACCCGATTTCGGGATACTAAAAAGCACAATCATTTTTGTGCCCGATCAATCAATTAACGCACGCGAGTGGCAGAGAAAAAATCAAGAACCGTAGTGATCACCGACAGCCGGCTCAACGAGTATGGCTTCCGAATCATGAGTGATGGCGGCGATGTTTCGGATTTCAACAAGAACCCGATTATGCTCTATTGCCATTTCCGCGCTTACCGGGGAACAAAAGATGAAGTGATGCCGCTCGGCATTGTGACGAACGTCCACAGGGACGGCGATCAATGGCTCGGTGATCTCTCTTTCGATGGTGTGGATGATTTCTGCAAAGACATTGAAGCGAAATGGGATGCCGGGACGCTTCGCATGGTGAGTGCAGGAATTAAACCCATTGAGTGGAGTGATGATCCTGCTTTGATGGTTGCCGGACAAACGGGCCCTTCAGTGACTAAGTGGAAGCTGAAAGAAGTGAGTGTGGCCGACATCGGCGCAAACATGGGCAGCGTAGCACTGTATGACAATAGTGACAAGATCATCGACCTGAAAGACGGCGTGCCTCTAAATCTCTCTGAAATTTTTGAAACGAAAAATCCTTCTTCAATGAACAAAGAACAATTGGTGCAGCTCCGCAAAGAGCTTGGCTTACCTGAGACCGCAACGTATGAAGAATGCATTGCTGAGATCAAGCTGCGCGGCAGCAACAATGAAGTGGTTCAACTGCGCAAGCAAGTGAACGATAAAGATGCTGAGATTGCGCAGTTGAAAAAAGATGCGCAAGCGGTGAAGATTGTTGCGATGGTGGATGAAGCCATTCGTGAAGGAAGAATTCCTGCCGGACTGAAAGACAATTATGTGAAGCTGGCAGAAAAAGACTTTGATGAAGTGAAGAAGACGCTCGATGCGATGCCGAAGCATACTCCGATCAGCGAACAGCTTGTGGATGCTGAAAAAGAAAATGCAGAAGAACATGCGAAGCTCATTAAAATGAAATGGGATGAGCTGGACAAAGCCGAGAAGCTGACCGAGCTGAAGAGCAAGTACCCTGAAGTATATAAGGAGAAGTTCAAAGAAAAATTCGGAAAGGAACCGGCGTGAGCGATCCAGTGATCAGGGATCAGTGAACAGTGATCAGTGAACAGTAATCAGAAAACAAAAACCTCAATTAACGAATCAAATGAAAAATCAAAAAAAGAAACTGAGTCTCGCGGGATTGTTCTTCGCAACGGTAATGGCGATGATGATTGCCAGCGTATTCGGCACCGCTATCGTTGCCGCTCCCGGTATTGCTGATGTGCTCACGCCGCAGCTTCAATCGCTGATCACTCCTGCTGTGTTTGCCGGTGTGATGACGCTGATGATCATTCCGCACACCTCACTTCCTTATTTCCTGAGTGCGGTGCAAGTGGAAGTATGGCAGAATACCGTTGAAGAAAATCTTTTTAAGGACAATGAGTTTCTGCTCCGAAGCCGAAACGACAATCAGTACATTCTCGGTGCTAAAGTCGTTCATATTCCCCAGGCGGCTTCTCCTTCAGCAGTCGTTAAAAACAGGAGCGTACTTCCTGCTACCGTGACGAAGCGAAGTGATACGGACGTGACGTATGTGATGGACGAGTACACTACCGATCCGCGTTTGATTCCGAGTGCCGATACGTTTGAACTGAGCTATGATAAACGCAAGAGCGTTGTCTCCGATGACACGCAGGCGCTGAGCGAAGTGATGGCGGATGATACACTCATTAAGTGGGCACCTGATCACACGGTGGATGCAAGCAATTTTATTTCCGCTACCGGAACTGCCAAAACAGCGTGGATCACCGGCATGACCGGCACCCGCCACACGATGACGCTTGCGGATTTGCGGAGTGCAAAGAAAAGACTCGATGTATCTCTCGCTCCGAAAGCCGGACGATGCATCTTACTTGATCCTGACATGGAGCAGGATTTATTGAAAGACCTGGATGCAAACCAGACGGCGGCTTACCAGGCAGCGTACGACATAAGAACCGGAGTGAGCGGACGATTGCTCGGCTTCGATATTTATGTGCGCTCGACGGTGCTTGTGTACAGCAGTGCAAATGTGGTGAATGCTTACGGACAGGCTGTGGCTGCTTCCGACGTACCGGCAGGTTTGTTCTGGTGCGACAGCCGCATTGCTCTTGCGCGCATCGGCGTTCAGATGTTCCAGGACATGAATAACCCGCTGTACTATGGCGACATCTATTCATTCCTGGTGCGTGCAGGCGGAAGAATTATCCGCGCTGACGGAAACGGTGTAGGAGTAATCACCTTCGGTTCATAAACCTTAGAAGACAATTCAAACCCAGATCGACGGAAGTCTGAAGGCCGCTGCGTGTAGGCAGCGGCCCGATGACGAAAGAAAGAAGAAAGGGATGCAGATAAGAACCATCACACCGGAAGAAGTGCATGGAATATTGCTCGGAACCGTGAGTGGAACAGTACTCGGAGTGGTTTGCCAGGTGATAACGACAATAGCACTGAGTATGATCGGAGCGATGGCAGGGGCAGTGGCCGGATTTTTTGTAACGCGATGGCTGAAAAAGAAATTTCCGAAATGAAAGAGTTTATCAAAAAAGCATTGAGCGACGGAACTGATCCCAGCACCAAACGTGTGCTGTCGGTGCTGTGCTTTTTTCTTTTGGTGATCATCTTCTTATTCGACGGATGCAGTGGACGCACACAAACTACTTACACTGCCTATTTCGATGCGGTGATCGGACTGATCGCTGTGCTGCTTGGATTAGCAACTTTTGAAAACGTTAAACTATAAAAACCTCATGAAGAAAATCCTTTTTGCTTTAGCACTTTTGATTATGGTTGGTTTTGATGCTTCAACAGCCAGCGCTCAAATACGCTGGCCGTTTGGAGCTGCCGATGCTACGGTATTGAATGCAAGCCAAACGAGTGACACGCTCAACGTGAGCAATACGATGACGATTGTGACTTTGAGCGATACACTGCATAGCGCCTATACCATTGCGGTGCAGGCATCGAGTGAATTGAAGGCAGGTGCGTTGGTGTTCATCATCACCCGGTGCGGAGCGATCACGCGCACGACTACGTTCAGCACTTCACTGCTTACCGGCTTCACTATTACTACGACACTATCCGGGACGGCGAATAAGAGCAAGCTGACTCCTTTCGTGTATGACGGGACGCATTTTCTGAATTACGCGACGAGTGTGCAGCTGAATTGAGCTGTCAGCTGTCAGGTATCAGGTATCAGTGAACAGTGATCAGGGAACAGTAAACTTTTTTTTTCACTAATAAAAATTTAAAGTATGGATTTGAACAAACCAAGAATCAAGAAGCTGCTTGAGCTGCATCCGAAACGCCCGGAGTGCTGGGTGGTGACGGCTGACGACACTGCTTTCTGGAGCGAGAATGATGCGCTTACGTACATCAAGAGCAAAGGTCTGCCGCTGAGTGAAGTGCCGGTGAAGGTGACGCGCAATGAAGCGATGAGCTGGGATGAGGGAACGGATACTTCCGATGGAAGTGACGACGCCGGTGCAGCGAAGAAGAATGGCAAGAAGAAAAAAGAAGAATAGAGAAGCATAACCTGCCAGGGCATGACGCGGATCAGTCCAAACAACTGATCCGCACCTTCTCAAAAAAAACGAAGACGACTGAATGAAACAAAAAGTTACACTTTAAAAACTTACGATGGGAAATGTACAGATCACGCAGAGTAACGGTGCTCTTGGCGGCACACCGGTAACCAATGATGGTGTAGCTGCGATGGTGATTGGCGTGGCTTCGATGACGACGCTGACGCTGAACACCGTTTATACTTTTCATTCGCTTGCGGATGCGTTGAGCCAGGGACTAAGTGTGGATGATGAGTTCGCGTATCAGCAGATCGCTGAGTTTTATGCGGAGGCGCCTGTGGGCACGGAGCTGTGGGTTGAGTTCATGATCAACACGGTGCTCTTTGCAACGATGGTTGATCCGGCTGCATCACACGGAGCGAAGGAGCTTGTGGATGCGAGCAACGGTGTTGTGAGATTGCTTGGCATCGCACGCGTTCCGGATGGATCGTACACACCGACGACGAATAAAGTGATCGACCAGGATTGCATTACTGCAGCAACCAATGCGCAGACGCTGGCAGAAGATTATTTTGCGAAGTACACTCCGATTCATGTTTTGATTGAAGCGCGTGTGGTGAACACCGGCACGCCGGTGCTCGTGGATGCTACCACTCTCTCGAAGAACAAAGTGAGTTTAGTGGTGGGAGGCTCTGCGGCGATCAATGATCTCGATGAAGGCGGAGCAAGTGTGGGCGCTGCTCTCGGACGTTTATCAAAGAATACTGTGCAGCGAAACATCGGCGCCGTGGAAGATGGCAATGTGCAGATTGACGGATTGGGATACATCGGAGCTTCGACGGTGGATGCGCTGTTCAACCTGGGAACGCTCGGCACTTTTCCGACGAATGGTTACATCACGCTATTCAAGTATGCACAGAAAGCCGGTTACTACTGGAGCGATGATCCTACGGCTACAGCGAACACTGACGATTACAAGAGCGTGGCGAGTAACCGCGTGATCAATAAAGCGACGATCCTCACCTATGCCACTTACGTTGAGAAGGTAAATACGGACGTGCTGGTAGATGCTACCGGCAAGCTGGACGCAGGCGTAGCAAAAAGTCTGGAAGGTATTATTGAGAATGCGGTGAACACGGCGATGGCGGGTGAGATCAGCAACTTCCAGGCATCTATCGATCCGAATCAAAATGTGATCGCACAGAATAAGATCAACATTGTGGAGAAGGTGACTCCGAAAGCGTACCTGAAGGAGATCGATGTAGTGCTGGGATTTGAGAATCCGTTCAGTTGAACAGTGATCAGTGAACAGTGATCAGTTTTAAATTGAGTTTAAACAAACATTAAAATATGTTCGATTCAAGAGAGCAAGCGTGGGTTGATCTGAAGATTTACCTCGACGGACAGTTTGTAGTCGGTGCGCGCGGAATCAGTGATAAGACTACGAGTGAAGACGAGCATTTGTATGCGGCGGGTAATGAACCCATCGCGATACAGCCGGGTAACAGAAAATATGAAGGCTCGCTGATGCTGCTGAAAAGTGAAGTGGACAAGATGAATGATGGCGCGCGCAATTCAGGATTTAAAGATGTGGCCGACGTAAGCGGATGGGATATTGTTTGCACGTATGCGCCGACAGGCAACCAGCGATTGCGGACACGCAGTTACAAATTTGTAAAGTTTACCGAGTTTGAGATGGCGCTGAAGCAAGGAGAGAAATTCATGGAGGTGACATTACCCTTCCTGTGCCTCGGAATAGTTGCAGATTGATGCTCACTAAACGAAAGATAGCTGCCTGAGCAGCGATGGCAGGGGCGGCAATTGCGCCGCCTCTTTTAATTTAAAAAGTAAACAAGCGAAAGAGTATGAGTACAGAAAAACAAATTGAAACGAAGGCGACCGGCGAGGTGACTCCGGCGCAGATTGCTGCATGGAAGAAGAAGTATGGGGATCGCATTTTCTCCTTCATACGTGATGGACACGTGGCTTACCTGCGCAAGCCGGATCGTGTGATCATGAGCTTCCTCGCTACAGTAAGCAAAGATCAATTCAACACAGCTATTGTAGAAAATTGCTGGCTCGGTGGCAGTGACTTTTTGAAGACTGACGAAGATGCTTTTCTCTGGCTGTGTGGTGAGCTTACCGTATTGCTTGATTGGGGCACCGGCGAGCTAAAAAAAATTTAAGTCAGCAGATAGAGAACATCACTTCTCTGACAATACTAAATGGAATGCTGAATTACTACATGCACATACCTTATCCTGAGCAACTGAGCGACCATGAATGGTGCACAAAGGTCGCAGCGCTTCTAACGATAAGAAAAATAGAGAAGAGAGAGCATGACATGATTCAGCAAATCATAACTCAAATGTCCGGTTCGTGAATAATATCCAGGAATATATCATTAGCGTTCGCGACAGATTTTCTGCGTCTGCCAACAAAATACTTGGCAAGACGCAGGAGCTGGACAAGAATGTGAACACGCTGAACAATGACATGGGAAACCTGGGCAGTCATTCGCTGTTCGGTGATGTGTTCGGAGGCATGGCGGCATTTGCAGCAGCTCAGCAAGCACTCCTTGAAATAAAATCTTTTGCTGATCACAGTGTGGACATGGCTGAAAAAGCCGGGGAGACTGAAGCTGCATTCCAAATTATTTTAAGGAGCAAGGATGCTGCCGACGAAGCGATGCACGTGCTCGATCAATACAATCAAAAAAGTTTGCTGCTTCCGGAGACGATCCACAGTGCAGGAGAAATGCTGATCAGTTTGGGAGTGAATGCAGATAAAGCCGGGAAGCTGATCAGCCAACTCGGTGATGTGGCTCTCGGAAATGCGGATAAGTTTAATTCCATGCTCGATGTGTATGCGCGCATTCAACAGCGCGGATATATTTCTGCGAGAGAGCTGAATGTATTCACTCAGGCAGGCGTGCCGATTTTCGATGAGCTGGGAAAGATGATCGGCAAATCCGGAGTGGAGCTTCGCAAATACATGACGGAAGGAACGGTGACGGCGACGCAATTAGAGACTGCGTTGAATAACCTCACCGGCGCCGGTGGACAGTTTGAAGATGCACAGGAGAAAATGGCTGCGAGCGCGCCCTGGCTTGCTGTTCGAAGAAATGTAGCAGTACTGGAAACGACAATCGGAAATCAACTGCTGCCCATTTATGAAAAGGCAATGACGATGTTTAGCGGCTTCCTGCAATTTATGGAAGATCACTCATCCGTTATTCGCGGAGCTGCTGTTGCTGTTTCTGCATTGGCAGGCGCTCTCGCCGGAGTTTTCATCGCTGAAAAACTGGTAGCTGTTTTTGAAGCGGTGAGCGTTGCCTTCAGCAGTTACACTGCGGCAACCGAGACGGCAACGGTAGCGACGGAAGGATTCGGAGTGGCATTGGATGCAACCGGAATAGGAGGCATACTTGCATTGCTCGGTGCAGCGACCGCAGCGTACACGACACTTGATTTAACTGCAAACAGCGCAGCGAACTCAGTAGCGAAATTGAACAGCGCATTAGAAGATACTAAACTGTCCGAAGCGAATGCGCTGATCGATATAATTCGAAATGCGAAGACTGCCGAGGAAGCGCAAAAGAATCTCGGCTATTTGAATAAGCTGCTTGCCACTCGCAAAGTGAAGCCGCTAACGATGAATGATGTGCTTTACCAATGGGGCAATGATCCACTGAAGGATTTTGCGGCGGCAGCCGGAAGAGAGAAACCAGCGGGTCCTCCGAAAGCTCCATCGATAGATGATGACATTGCAAACGGTATTGCCGGAGGCGGTGTAAAAAATCTGACCATCAACCTCGGAAAGTTTTTTGATAATCTGATTTTTCAAGGCACTACGATTGACAAGGATATTGAGACAGCCGGTGCGCTTACAATGAAACAATTTATGCGGCTTCTTTATTCAGCAGGTAAAACACAATCGGGCGCACTATGAAGAGCACTCTCGATCCTGTACAACTTTACCGGCAAGCCTTCGGCACTACGCCCTACATCGTGCAGCCGAAAGCACTTGAGAATATTTCGCAGCCGCAGACAGAAACATTTTCGCCAGCGCCCGCACCATTGCGCGGCACGGTGGGCGAGCATGGCAGCCCCTTTTACGGGGTGGATGTGCTGGGCCGCGAGTACTTCTGCCCTGTGAGGCTGACGCTCCCTCCGTTACCTGGGACGCCCACAAGTGAACTTTTTGACCTTGATTACCCGGTGGTTCGCATAGAAGGCAAGGTGACAACTGTAGATACTCCGATGGTAGAACAGAAAGGAAGTGTTCACGAAATCATTAACCTGGATGACTATCAAATAATCATTCGTGGAATTATCATCAACCACAGTGGAAGCGAGATTGACGACGCACGAATAAACAGATACTACGACATTCTGGAAACAGGGCAGAATATGAAAATGGAGTGCGTGATCACTGACAGACCGCTGGGCGTAGATAAGAAGGTGATCTTGAAACGTGTGACGATGCCTGAATTTTTCGGAGTAAAAAACGTGTACCGTTACGAATTGGAATTTGTAAGTGATTTCATTTTTCAACTGAATATACAATGATGCTGATGGCTTTTCTACTGACTTCGGCAATAAACATCGCGCAGTTCACCAATGTGAAAGTGAACGATGTGAAAACTATTCGCAGCATCCACACATTTGTCGATACTGCTACTATAAAAATTCCTGCAAGCGCCCGGCTTCAAATGGCAGGCCCACAAACTACTGATACTATACAAACAGCTCAGCAATTTAATGTGGGAGACAAAGTAGTGATCAACCTCGGTTACAACGGTGAAAACCAAAAAGAATTCGAGGGCTTTATTCGCCGTGTAAATTTCACTTCGCCGGTTGAATTAGAATGTGAAGGTTATAGCTGGCAGTTACGGAGCAAGAGCTTTCAAAAAACGTTTACTTCCATTGGGCTT
>Ga0335085_10002360_pt1 | contig 35517 bp, 31 predicted proteins | sample Lox_Sample_45_FD_206712 | JGI IMG/M metagenome (GOLD analysis project Ga0335085, IMG submission 206712) | Soil microbial communities from Loxahatchee National Wildlife Refuge, Florida, United States - Lox_Sample_4.5 | ecosystem: Environmental > Terrestrial > Soil > Wetlands | place: USA... | reverse complement strand
GCCGTAACGCCGGCCGTCACCACGGGCCCGCTCGCCGCGGTAAGGGCGCGGTGGGCGGAGATCGCGGTGGCCGCGACCGGCAAGGACCTCTGGTCCCGCTCATCGGTCAGCGAGCGGCCGATGGGGTCCATCACCAAGGTGATGACCGCGTACGTGGTGCTCACCACGCCCAAGCTCAACCTCAACCGGGTGATCACGGTGCCCGCCGCCGTCGTCAGCTACGACGAGGAGTTCGACGCCTCCACCGCGGGGCTGCGTCCGGGGGAGAAGCTCACCACGCTGCAGTTGCTCTACGCGATGATGCTGCCGTCCGGCTGCGACGCCGCCTTCACGCTGGCCACCGCCTACGGGCCGGGGTTCAACGGGTTCATCGCGAAGATGAACGCGACCGCGCACAAGCTCGGGCTGACCAAGACGCACTTCACCGACCCGGCCGGGCTGCCGAACCCGGGGCAGTACAGCACCTACTCCACCGCGCACGACCTGGTGAACCTCGGCAGGGACGCGATGAAGCTCAAGACGCTCGCCGCGGTCGTCGCCGCGCGCAGCTACCACGTGGCGGCCACCAGCGCGCACCGCGCGCACACCTGGAAGAACCTCAACCCGCTGCTCACCATGTATAAAGGCGCGCTCGGCATCAAGACCGGCTACACCGGGGCCGCGGGGCAGTGCCTGCTGTTCGAGGCGAAGCGGGGGACCAAGACGCTGATCGGCGTGGTGCTCGACTCGTCGTCGGACATCTCCAAGATAACCGCCGCGTCGAAGGACGCGGCGGTCATGCTGAACTGGGCCTTCAACAAGTACGGGACAAGCTAGGTAAGGCGCGCTCGGGCGTCAGGACGCCTCGCCGCCGAGGTAGCTCGCGGCGAGCAGCGCGCTGTTGCCGCTGAGTTCCGCCGCGGTGCCGCTGGCGGCAAGCTCGCCGTGGGACAGCACGTAGCCGCGGTCGGCGATCTTCAGCGCCATGTGCACGTGCTGCTCGACGAGCAGCACTCCGGTCCCGGTGGTCGTCGCGTACTCGCGCACCACCGGCAGCAGGCGCCCGACGATCACCGGGGCAAGGCCGAGGCTCATCTCGTCGAGCATCAGCAGCCGCGGCTTGCGGGCCAGGGCGCGGGCGATCGCGAGCATCTGCTGCTCGCCGCCCGACATCAGCCCTGCCTTGCGGTCCTTGAGCGAGCGCAGCGCCGGGAAGTGGTCGAACGCGGCGCCGGAGTCGCTCGCGCCGCTCTGGCCGTCGAGCCGGAAGTGCTCGGCCACGGTCAGCCCGAAGAACAGCCCGCGGTCGGATGGGACGTGCGCGATGCCGAGCCGGGCCCTGGCGGGCGGCGCTATGCCGGACAGGTCGGAGCCGCCGAGCGTCACCGTTCCAGGCGCGTGCCGCAGCAGGCCGGAGATGGCCCGCAGTGTCGTCGTCTTGCCGGCGCCATTGGCACCGAGCAGCGCCACGACCTCGCCGCTACGCACAGTTAGCGTCAGCTCGCGTATGACCGGGGAGCGGTCGTAAGCGACGCTCAGATTGTTCACTTCTAGCACGGCACCGGTGTCAGCCATCGTTTCCTGAACCCACCTTCACCGGCGCCAGGCCGGATATCGCCACAGATCTCAACATAAGGCTTGTACAGCACAAACGCATTTGATGCCAGCTACATGGGCCAATGCGGTAAGACATTGGGTGCATCGCCAACTTGCCGGGCACGGATGTGTGCTCTCCGGACACTTGACGTGATTGTGACCTCGATCGTTAACAATCGTTGTTGACGCAATGCCGGCCATGGCTCATTTTTTGGAGGACTAGCACGCCATAACTAGTACGTGCCCACATTCGGAGTTGGCGATGAAGCGAATCCCGGTCACGCACGCAGGAAGCCTGATCCGTCCGCCGGAGTTGCTGTCCTTTCTTTCCGCGGTCGATCACGGACGGGCGGCGGCGGAAGGCGACGAGTACCAGGCCGCCCTGGCCAAGGCGGTCGCCTACGTAGTGCGACGGCAGGCGGAGACGGGCATCGACGTCATCGACGACGGTGAGATGGGCAAGGCCACCTGGATCACCTACCTGTACGAGCGGACCACCGGGCTTGAGGCGCGGCCGATAACGGGCAACTTCTCCTCGATCCTGCCGGCCAGCAGGGACCGGCAGAACTTCCCCGGCGCCTACGCCGAGCTCGACATGCTCGAGCACGACGCGACGGTCAGGGTCAGGACCGAGATCAGCGGCCCGGAGGTGGAGGAGGAGGAGGCCGCGGCCCGGGTGTCCTGGGTGTGCACCGGACCGATGACCTACGACAGGACCGCGATCGACCGCGACCTGCTCAACTTCAAGGCGGCGCTCGAGACCGCGGGCAAGGACATCAGCGAGACGTTCATGCCGGTCGTCGCGCCCGCGTCCGCCTACTGGCTGGCCAACGAGCACTATCCGACCGACGAGGAGTTCGTCTACGCGCTCGCCGACGTGCTGCACGAGGAGTACAAGGCGATCGTCGAGTCTGGCGCCTTCCTTCAGGTCGACGACGCGGTGCTGATGCACGAGGCGGACACGATGCTGTCCCGCGGCCAGTCCTGGGAGGACTACCGCCGCTGGGCGCGGCTGCGGGTGGACGCGCTCAACCACGCGCTGCGCGGGCTGCCCGAGGACCGCATCCGCTATCACATCTGCTTCGGCAGCTGGCACGGCCCGCACGCCTATGACCCGCCGCTGCGCGACTCGATCGACCTGGTACTGGCGGTGAACGCGAAGTACTACCTGATGGAGCAGGCCAACCCGCGCCACGAGCACGAGTGGAAGATCTGGGAAGCGCTTTCGCTTCCCGACGGCAAGGTACTCGTGCCTGGCGTGGTCACCCATCACACCAATGTCGTGGAGCATCCGGAACTCGTCGCGCAGCGGCTCATCCGCCTGGCGCGAGTGGTCGGCAGGGAGCGGGTAATGGGCGGCACAGACTGCGGCTTCGCCCAGGGTGCTTTCATGCACCGGGTGCACGAGGAGATTCAGTGGGCCAAGCTGGCCTCCCTCGTCGAGGGCGCGCGGATCGCCTCCCGCGAGCTGTGGGGCGACGAGGCGGACCTGTAAGCCCCGGCATTTTCTCCGAGAGCGTGTCAAAGAAAGCACCACCCCACGTAGGGAGGAAACGAAGTTGCGCAGATACAAGAGAGCCGGTTTTGCCGGGATCGCTGCCTTCGCGGTAGCGACTTTGGCCGCGGCGGGCTGTTCCAGCTCAAGCTCGACCACGAACACGACCGCGCCGTCTAGCAGCGCCGCCGCGCCAAGCAGCAGCGCCGCCGCGCCGTCAAGCAGCGCCGCGGCGCCGAGTCCGAGCGGCTCAGGCGGCGGCCTCGGCGCCCAGTCGGTCACCGACTACCTCTCCTACACCGGCGGCAAGTCCGGCCCGGCGGACAAGTCGCTGACGCCGGTCACCATCGGCTTCGTCAACCAGCAGGGCGGCCAGCAGGTGATCGGCCAGCACGCCACGGACGGCGCGGAGATGGCGGTCGCCTACATCAACAAGGAGCTCGGCGGAGTCGACGGCCACCCGGTCCAGCTGGACACCTGCTTCATCGCCTCCGCCGAGGAAGAGGGCAACGGCTGCGCCCAGAAGTTCCTCGCGAACAAGTCCGTCGACGTGATCGCCATGGGCGCCGTGGTGATTGGCGACCAGTCCTTCTACGCCACGCTAGGCGGCAAGCTCCCGGTGGTCGGCGGCGTGGCCCCGCTCCCCATCGACGGTGCGCAGAAGAACACCGCGGTGCTCTTCGGTGACGCCACCAGCGTGCTCGGGCCGATGGGCACCTACGGCCGGGACGTGCTGCACGCCAAGACCGCGGTGATCCTCTACCCGAACACCGCCTCGGCCACCCCCGGCGCGCTGGCCACCCAGGCCGGTCTCAAGGCGGCCGGCATCTCCGTGAAGATGGGACCGTACCCGCCGAACTCCACCGACCTGACCGGCGTGCTCGCGTCGACCGGAGCCGCCTCGGCCGACATGGTCATCCCCGCCGTCGCCGCCCCAGACTGCGTGAACATCGAGAAGGCGTTCACCCAGCAGGGCATCACCGACCCCAAGAAGATCGTCGCCGCCCCGCTGTGCCTCAACGGCCAGGTCGCGGCGGGTCTCGGCGGTGACTTCCCCAAGTGGACCTACCTCATCGCCAGCTCGCTGTTCGGCGACACGACCGACCCCGGCATGATCGAGTACATGAAGCTGGCGCAGACCTACTCCACGCCGGCCAACGCGCCCGACCCGTGGAACATCGTCGACTTCGGCGAGCTGATGACCATCGACAAGATCCTCAACCAGGTCGGCTTCGCCAACCTGTCCCCGACCGCGATCCAGTCGGCCGTGCAGGCGTTCAAGGGCCCGCAGGCCCTCGGCGCCCCGGCGCTTGAATGCGGCTACAACCCGGCCGCGCCCGGTGTCTGCAATAACCGCTCTCAGTTCTTCGAGTACGACGGCAAGAACAAGTGGGTCAAGACGGCCGGCTGGACCCAGCCGCCGGCGGGCGACTGACCCGCGAGGGCTCATCGCCGCGCCGCGACCGCGGGGTTCAACCCCCGCGGTCGCGGCGTCACCGCTTTTCACTTGAAATCCCGTGGCATCACCTGAACTCTTGACTTAGCAACCACTGACCGAGGATGAACCCCCCGTGGAAACAGTCCTGCTTTTCATCCTGCTAGGGCTCGGCTCTGGCGCGCTCATCGCCGGCATCGGGCTCGGCGTCGTGGCGACCTACCGTGGCTCGGGGGTCATCAACCTGTCCACTGGTGCGATCGCGATGCTCGGCGGCTACGCCTTCTGGTCGCTGACCAGCGGGAAGATCGCCTCGCTCCCGCACCTCTTGGCGCTGCCGCTCGCCTTGCTTTTCGTGCTCGCCGTCGGCGCGCTGCTCGAGTTCACCGTCTACCGGCCGCTGCGCAACGCCTCACCGCTCGGCAAGCTGATCGCCTCGCTCGGCGTGTTGCTCATCGCGCAGTCGTCCATGCTGCTCGCCTTCGGAGTGACCCAGCAGGCCTCCCCCTCCGTGCTGCCGACGAAGCTGATCCACATGCTCGGCTCCGGCATCACGCTCGACAGGTTCCTCCTCGCCGCCATCGTGATCGCCGCGACCGCCGTGCTCGCCGCGGTCTACCAGTGGACCAAGTTCGGGCTGGCCACCCGGGCGGCGTCGGAGAACGAGGTCGCGGCGATGCTCGGCGGGGTCTCGCCGGGCACGATCTCGCTGACCAACTCGCTGATCGCCGCGTTCATCGCCGGCTCGCTCGGCATCCTGGCCTCCACGGTCACCCAGCTCGACCCGTCGACGCTGCCGCTGCAGATCATCCCGGCGCTGGCCGCCGCGCTGATCGCCCGGTTCACCTCCTTCGGCCTGGTCACCGTCGCTGCCTTCGGCATCGGCATCCTTGACTCGCTGCTCCAGCTGGCCTCGTCGGAGTCCTGGTTCCCGCAGTCCGGCGGGGTCGCCATTCCCGGCACGACCGACCTGCTCGCGTTTCTGATCATCATCGGCGTGCTGTTCTGGCGCGGCGCCCGCATCCCCGGCCGCGGCGAGGTGGTCGAGCGCCGGCTGCCTGAGGCGCCGCGGCCGCAGCACCTGTGGCGCTCCGCGCTGATCTTCGGCGGCGGCGCGGCGGTGCTGCTTGTGGTCTTCCCGTTCGACTTCCGCAATGCGCTGATCAACACGCTCATCGGCATCCTGATGGCGCTGTCGCTCGTCGTCATCACCGGCTTCGTCGGCCAGATCTCGATCATCCAGCTGGCCCTGGCCGGCGCGGCCGGCTTCACGATCGCGCACATGGCGAGCAATTTCGGCATCACCTTCCCGCTCGCGGCGCTGGCGGGCATCGCCGTCGCCGTGGCCATCGGCGTCGTCACCGCCTTCTCCGCCGTCCGGGTGCGCGGCGTTAGCCTCGCCGTCGTCACCCTGGCCGGCGCGGTGGCCATCAACTCGTTCGGCTTCCAGAACACCACCTGGGGCGGCGGGGGCTTGGGCACCCCGGTACCCGAGATGAACTGGTTCGGCGCTGACCTCGGCCCGAACGCCGGGTTCCGCGGCATCGACGGCAACCAGCCGAGCCCCGTCTTCGGCTGGGTCGTGCTGATCTTCGTCGTGCTGTGCTGCGTCGGCGTCGGGTACCTGCGGCGCGGCAAGCTCGGCCAGCAGATGCTCGCGGTCCGCTCCAACGAGCGCGCGGCCGCGGCGGCGTCGATCAACCCGCGGACCGTCAAGCTGTACGCGTTCATCATCTCCGCGTTCATCGCCGGCGTCGCCGGGTGCATGTACGCATACAACTTCGGCTCGGTGAGCAGCGACCGGTTCGACGCGGTCACGGCGCTGTCGCTGATCGCGTTCGCCTACGCCGGCGGCATCACGCTCATCTCCGGCGCGGTCTTCGCCGGCCTGATCTCCGCCCAGGCGATGATCCCGTACGCCCTTCAGGATTGGTTCGGGCTGGACGGCAACTGGTTCCTGCTGTTCGGCGGCGTTCTGCTGATCTTCACCCTGCTGCAGAACCCGACAGGCGTGGCGGGCGACTTCTACCGGCGCCTGCACAAGAAGCCGCAGCTGCACGCGCCGGACGTGGACGCGGCCAGCCGGGAGCAGGTCGCCGCGCGCACCGAGCGCCCGGACCGGTTGGGAAACCCGATTGTGCTGAAGGTCGACGGGCTGACGGTCAGGTTCGGCGGCGTGCACGCGGTCGAGAACGTCTCGCTGGAGATCAGGGAAGGCGAACTCGTCGGCCTCATCGGGCCGAACGGTGCGGGCAAGACCACGATGATCGACGCCATGACCGGCTTCGTCACCAGCACCGGCACGGTGGTGCTGGGCGATCGCGACCTGCGCGGCCTGCCCGCGTACGACAGGGCGCGAGCGGGCCTGACCAGGACCTGGCAGTCGACCGAACTGTTCGACGACTTGAGCGTGTTCGAGAACCTCACGGTCGCCGCCAGGGAAAGCGGCGTAACGGAGGACGACGCGAAGCAGACGCTCGCCGTGGTCGGGATGGACTGGGCCGCCGAGGCCGAGCCGTCGCAGCTGTCCTCAGGCCAGCGCAAGCTGGTCGGCGTCGCCCGCGCCCTGGTCGCCAAGCCGAAGCTGCTGTGCCTCGACGAGCCGGCCGCCGGCCTGGACACGGGCGAGTCGCGGGAACTCGGCGCGACCCTGCGCCGCCTCGCCGACCAGGGCCAGTCCATGCTGCTCATCGAGCACGACATGGGCCTCGTCCTCGGCATCTGCGACCGCGTGGTCGTCCTGGAGTTCGGCATGGTGATCGCCGAGGGCACGCCGGAAGAGGTCCGCCGCGACCCCAAGGTTATCGCCGCCTACCTCGGCGACGGCATGGAGTCCGCCGCCTCTGGTCCGGCAGGCGATCCCGAGACGGTCTGAGACCCGACGGCGGGGGTGGGGCTACCTTCCCCCGCCGGGTAGGCCTGACACCGTTGCCGAGGCGGCGCGCGCCTGATTAGGTGGGCCTGCGGTATTGGGCACGGCGTGCGGCGGGAGGCCGGACGTGACAGTTACCTGGCTGAGCCTCGAGGCGCGACGGCGGTGGCGGTCGCTCGTCGTGCTGGCGATGCTTGTCGCGCTGACGACCGGCACGGTGCTCGCCGCGGTCGCCGCGGCCCGGCGCGGTGAGACCGCGGTTGGCCGGCTCTGGGCACGCACGCTCCCGGCGACGGTCACCGTCCTCGCCAACCAGCCGGGCTTCGACTGGTCCAAGGTGGAGGCACTGCCCGAGGTCAGTGCGACGGGCCTGTTCATCGTCTACTACGGCGCCGCGGTCGTGGGATACCCGGGCACCGCCCTCGGGTTCCCGCCTGGCAACGCGGACGCGATGCAGGCCGTCGAGCGGCCGGTCGTGCTCCAGGGCCGGATGTCGGACCCCGGCCGGGCGGACGAGGTGATCGCGAGCCCGCACTTCTTCAGCGCGCACCACCTGCGGGTGGGCGACACGCTGACCCTGCACCTGTCCTCGCCCGCGCAGGCCGCCGCCGGGTTCGACGCCACCACCGGCGCGGCGCCACTCGGCCCGCTGGTCAAGGTCCGTCTCGTGGGGGAGATCCGTTCCCCGTTCTTCAGCGACTCGCCGGGCGACAGTGGGGGAGTGCTCCCGACCTACGCCTTCGTCCAGAAGTACCGCTCGTTCATCGTCGGCGACAACCCCGACGCCACCGCCAGCGTCAGCAACGCCCTGATCCGGCTGAACGGCGGCGAGGCGGAGATCCGCGCGTTCCGCGCCGACCTGGCCCGGGTAAGCGGCCGTTCCGACATCGACGTGTGGGACAACGCCGACGCGTTCGGCAAGATGTACGGCAAGCCGGCCGACTACGAGGCGGCGTGCCTGCTCGCGTTCGCCTTGGCGGCCCTCCTCGCCAGCCTGTTCCTTGTCGGCCAGGTCGTCGCCAGGCACGCTGCTGGCGGCGCCGCCGAGCTTCGGGTGCTGCAAGCCGTCGGCCTGACCCGGTGGCAGGCCGCGGCGTCGGCCGCTGTCGCCCCGGGACTCGCCGCGGCGGCGGGCGCCACGATCGGCGTGGCCGCCGCGTACGTCACCTCGGCGTGGACGCCGATCGGCATCGCCTCGCTCGCCGAGCCGGACCCCGGCCTCAATGCGGACTGGCTCGTGCTCGGCACCGGGTGGGCCGCCGCGGTGCTGCTCGTCGGCGGCGGCACCGCTGCCCTCACCTGGTCCGCGCTGACCACGCGGCGGATCAGGGCCATGCCCAGGGGGTCGGCGGTCGCGGCGGCGGCGACCGCCGCCGGGTTGCCGGTCCCCGCGATGGTCGGCGTCCGCTTCGCGCTCGAGGCGGGCCGCGGCCGGTCCGCCGTGCCGGTGTTCCCCGCGATCGCGGGCGCGGTGGCCGGGGTGCTCGGCGTCCTCGCCGCGTTCACCTTCTCCGCGGGCGTCTCCGACGCGATCGCCAACCCGGCGCGATTCGGCATCACCTGGCAGCTTGAGACCTTCTATGGAGCTAATGGCCGGGACGCCGGCCCGGCCGAGCAGGTCAGCCGGGCCGTGGCGGCGAACGGTGACGTCGCGGGCTTCCTCGATGTCCGCATCGGCGGCGCCCAGGCCAAGGGCGTCTCCATCGAGAGCTTCAGCTATGCCCCCGTCGATGACAAGCCGGTCGCCGTCGTGCTGACCGCTGGACAGATGCCGGCCGGCCCGGGGCAGATCGCGCTCGCGCCAACCACCGCCCGCTTGCTTGGCGCGAGCGTGGGATCGGCGATCCGGCTCACCGGCGGACCCCTCGCGCGCCTCATGACCGTGTCCGGCATCGCCTTCGTGCCCGCCGGGCCGCACAACTCCTATGACGAGGGTGCCTGGCTGACACCCGCGGGGTTCAGCCGGCTGTTCGCCCGGGCGCGGTACGCCTTCAAGTTCCACGCCGCGCTAGTCGCCCTGCGATCCGGTGTGAGTGCGGACGCGGGGGCCCACGCCCTCACCGCTGTGGCCGCGGGAGTCAAGGGCGGCGATGCATTTCCCTTCGGACCTGCGGAGCCGCCGCCGGTGCAGCAGCTCAAGGACCTGGCGGTGCTGCCGACCGCGCTCGGCGGCTTCCTTGCCCTGCTTGCGGGCGGCGCGGTCGGCTACGCGCTGACCAGCGCGGTGCGCCGCCGTCGTCACGAACTCGCCGTGCTCCGCACGCTCGGGCTGACCGGATGGCAGGCGCGGCTGGTGGTCGTCACGCAGGCGACCCTGCTCGCCGTGGTGGGCCTCATCGCCGGCATCCCGCTCGGCCTCGCGGTCGGCCGCGCCGTGTGGCGCGCCGTCGCCGAGTTCACCCCGTTCGCCTACCAGCCGCCATTCTCCCCGTGGGCCATGGCACTGATCGCCCCCGCCGCGCTGCTCTGCGCGAACCTGCTCGCGCTGTGGCCCGGCTGGCGGGCGGCCCGGCTGCGCCCCGCTGAGATCCTGCGCGCGGAATGACCGCTCACCGAGCCACAGATGCGGCGCGGACCGCGCGTGGTGCGACGCGGTGACGGCCGGCAGCGCGAACATGAGGTTGGCGAGCACCGCACCGCCGATCGCACCTGCCACCTGGGACGGCACCGTACACCGCCAGGTCCCTGCCCCGCAGGCCGGTCCCGGTGCGACGGCCAAGCGCCCAGTCGGCCGCCGAGACGAGCGGGTTCAGGTGGGCACCGGACACCGGGCCGAACACCACGATGAGCACCGCGAGCCCCGCCACCGTGGCCAGCGTGTTCTCGAGCAGTTCCACGCCGGTGTCGCCGGGCGACAGGCGGGTCGCCATGATGCCGGAACCGACAACCACCGCGACGAGCAGCCAGGTCCCGGTCAGTTCCGCGAGCGCGCGGCGCGCGAGCGCGGGCACGGCCACCCTCCCGACGAGGCGAGCATCGCTGGGACCAGCGCAGGCTGCGGCACGAGCACCGCCGACATCCGCGCCATCACCGGCGGGTTGATCCGGTAGTAGACCCACGTGCCGCGCCGCTCGGAGCTGATCAGCCCGGCCTCGCGCAGGATCCGCAGGTGGTAGCTGACGGTCGGGGCGGTCACGTCGAACGCCTCCGTCAGGTCGCACACGCACGACTCGCCGCCCTCGTGGCAGGCGATGAGCGAAAGCAGTCGCAGCCGCATCGGGTCGGCCACCGCCTTGAACAGCGGCGCCAGGTCCTCCGCTCCGGCGTCCGACAGCGGCTCGCAGGCCAGCGGCGCGCAGCACTCCACCGTTCCGGCCGGTTCCGGCGGGCAGCACGTGCCGTCGGCAGGACTAGCGACGGGCGGCATCTGCTTAGACATGTCTTTAATTTGACGCATCTCTAGGCAGGAGCGCAAACTGGCCCAAGGACTGATTAAAGAATTCTCTAATCAGGCTACCCGCCTAGGAGGAAACGTCATGTCCCGAGTCCAGCTCGCGCTCCGCGTCGCCGACCTCGACGCCTCGATCGCCTTCTACTCCAAGCTGTTCGCCGCCGAGCCGGCCAAGCGCCGCCCGGGCTACGCCAACTTCGCGATCGCCGAACCGCCGCTCAAGCTGGTACTCATCGAGGGTGCTCCCGGCGAGCCCACGCGGCTCGACCACCTCGGCGTCGAGGTCGAGACCACCGATGAGGTCGCCGCCGCCACCGGCCGCCTGGCGGCCGAGGGCCTCGCCACCGCGACGGAGGAGGACACTGCCTGCTGCTACGCCGTCCAGGACAAGGTCTGGGTCACCGGCCCGGGCGCCGAGCCCTGGGAGGTCTACGTCGTCAAGGCGGACTCCGACGTCCGCGACAAGGACACGTCCGCCGCCTGCTGCGCCCCCGCCGGCGCTATGCCGCTTCCACGTACTGAGCCTCGGGGAACCAGTTAAGCTCCCGCGCGAGACTAACCGGAATCGCCATCTTTTCTTCCGAGGTCGCGCTTGTGCGTTCGATCAGCAGCTTTGCCTCGAGGGCGTCAGTGACGATCCGATCGGTTGGCTTAAGGTCTTCCTTCGCGTAGGTGCGAACGGGACTGAATCCCCATTCGCTATACCTCGGATCGCTCTCCGGCAGGTCGTGGTAGACGAGTGTGCAGTGGCGGTACCCGATAGCGTCGTCCCGCTCGGCCCACACGATGATGTAGTTGCTGTTCTCGTCCATTTCCGTTGCCCCCTCTGCGTCAAGCCGCCGGTTCCAGTTCAGTGTCGGTCACGGCAGAGTGCGTCACCAGAGACAAAAGTCGATTGTCTTGCCGGCTTTGGGGGACCAACGTAGGCAGAGTCTGCGTCGATACTCGCGGGATTGCCGTCGCGCAAGGGTGTCTGGTGGGGACTAACGTCCCGGCGTTCTGCACCGTCGCGACCGGTCAAGCGAGTTGTGACCCGGGTCCGTGGCTCTGGCACCATGAGGTGTGACCAGGGACGCGGCGCAAGCCCCGTCCTTCAGACTTCAGGGCGGGGTAAGCCGTGGCCCGGCCGTCAGGCCGGGCGCTGCTGCTGGTCGATGTACTGCTTGATGATGCTCAGCGGGGCACCTCCGCAGGACGCGGCGAAGTAGGACGGGGACCAGAAGTGCCCGTTCATCCGCGCCCGGTTCACCTTCCCGGTGTACTCGCTGCGGAGCATCCGCGCGGAGACGCCCTTGAGGCTGTTCACCAGCGCCGACACGCTCACCTTGGGCGGGTAGATCACCAGCAGGTGCACGTGGTCCACTTCACCGTTGAACTCCCGCAGGTCGGCTTCGAAGTCCGCGCAGACTTTCCGCATCACCTGCTCGCAGTACTTCAGCATGCCGTCGTCGAAGACGCCTCTGCGGTACTTCGTGACGAAGACCAAATGGACATGGAGAAGGGAAACAACATGTCTGCCGCGCCTGTAATCGTCATTCGGTGCCATAGGCCAAATGCTATACTCGCAGTCATGGGGCACGCGCGGTTCACTTACAGAGCACGCGCCTCGACCACGGCCGAGCGCATGCTGCTGGCCGAGTGGGGCCGCTGCCGCTGGGTCTGGAACCAGTGCGTGGCCGAGTCAAGGCAAGCCTGGAAAGAGCATCGGGAGTGCGGCCCGGCCGGGCTCGACAAGATGCTCACCGGCTGGCGCAAGGAGCACGTGTGGCTCCGCGAAGGCTCGTCAGTCGCGCAGAAGCAGACGGTCCGGGACTTCGGCAAGAGCCGTGCCAAGGCACTCAAGGACCGCAAGGGCAAGCTTCCCGTCAGGCAGCGGGCGGGACTGCCCCAGTTCAAGAAGCGCGACCGCTCCCTGCCCACCATGAACTACACGAAGCAGGGCTTCACCCTCGGCGACGGGCTGCTCACCGTGGCCGGAGGCATCGTCGTGCGGGTGGTGTGGTCGCGCCCACTGCCGTCCGCCCCGTCGTCCGTCCGGGTTTACCAGGACGCCCTCGGGCACTGGTACGTGTCGTTCGTGGTCGAAACCCAGGCCGAGCCGTACCCCGAAACCGGGAACGTGATCGGGATCGACTGGGGCGTCAAGGAGACCGCCACCACCACCAGCGAAGCCCACGACCTGCCCCACCCCGAGTTCGGGAGGAAAGCCCAGGAGAAGCTGAGCCGCTACCAGCGGCGGATGGCCAGGCGCAAGCCGGAGCGCGGCAAGCCCGCGTCGGCCGGGTACAAGCGCGCCAAGCGGAAGGCGGCCGCGGCGCACGCCAAGGTCGCCGCCCAAAGGCAGGACACCGCCCGCAAGTGGGCCAAGTGCGTCGTCCGCGACCACGACCAGATCGCCGCGGAGGACTTCAAGCCGAAGTTCCTCACCAAGAGCACCATGGCCCGCAAGGCGGCCGACGCCGCCATCGGAGCCGCGAAGAAGTCGCTGATCGAGATGGCGGCCAAGCACGGCCGGGTCGTCCACCTGATCGACCCAGCGCACACGACGATGGATTGCAGCGCCTGCGGGGCGAGAGCCAAGACCCGCCTGCTGCTGTCCGAGCGAACATACGCTTGCACCGCGTGCGGGCTGGTCCTTCCGAGGGACAAGAACAGTGCCCGCGTGATGCTCGTCAGGGCTGGTCTCAACCCTGCTGGCGCCGACCGGGTCAGACGTGCTGCGGCGTAGCAGCAGCACGCACCGTGAGCCAGGAATCCCCGGCCTTCAGGCCGGGGAGGATGTCAACAGCGAAGAGCATTCCATACGGCGGGCGATCCTCACCGCCTACGGGACGATCACTGTCGTCGGCGCGAGCGGCGACCCGGCCAAAGCCGCGCGCCGGGTACCCGCGCACATGCAGCGGCACGGCTGGCGCATCGTCCCGGTCAACCCGCGCGGCGGCACGCTGCTCGGCGAGCCCGCGTACCGGACTCTGGCCGAGATCCAGGAACAGGTCGGCCTGGTCGACGTCTTCCGCCCGTCCCGGCAAGCCGCCGGGGTAGCACGGCAGGCAGCTGCCGTCGGCGCCACCGCGCTCTGGCTTCAGTACGGCATCGTCTCCGCCGAGGCGCGCGCGATCGCCGAATCCGCCGGGATGCTCTACGTCGAGGACCGCTGCCTGGCCATCGAGCAGCGCCGGCTCGGCCTTGACGCTCCGGGTCGCCCGATCGACACCGCCAACCCGATCGACACCGCCAACCCGAGGGACACCGCGACCCGATGACACACCCGCTGGACAACCCGGTGCTGCACTCGCTCACCGGGCCGCACCACCACGTCGCGGTCACCCACGGCCGTGCCGCCCGCTACCCGGCCGACATGAGTCCGTTCTGCGCCTTGCCCGACGAGCCCAATGCCGTTGACTGGGCGGACGCCGCTGGCCTGATCGACCCAGGGGAGTTCGGGCTGTTCCCCGGGCTGCGCGCCGCACCGCCCGCCGGCTGGGAGGTACTCGGCCGGGGCGAGGGCGTGCAACTGGTGGCGGACACCCTCGACGCGGTCCCCGATCCCGAGGCCGTACCGCTCGGCCCGGCCGACGTTCCCGCCATGCTCAAGCTGACCGAGCGGACCAAGCCGGGCCCGTTCCTGCCGCGCACCGTCGAATTCGGCGGCTACCTTGGCATCTGGCGTGACGGCGAGCTTGTCGCCATGGCGGGCGAGCGCTTCCACCCGCCTGGCTGGACCGAGATCAGCGCGGTGTGCACTGACCCGGCGTGGCGCGGCCACGGCTTCGCCTCGCGGCTGACCCGTGCCGTCGCGGCCGGCATCGCCGCCCGCGGCGAGACCCCGTTCCTGCACGCGATCGGCACCAACGTCACCGCGATCCGGCTGTACAAGGAACTCGGCTTCGTTCACCGTCGCGACATTATGTTCTGGGCACTGCGCCAGCCCGCCGCCTGATCCTACGCGGCCTGCCCGGCCAGCCGCGACATCCGATAACAGCATCAAGCGCGGAGCGCACTGGCCGCCAGCGCGAGATTGCGGACGATACACGGGGAGCCGCGCACTCGTCCTGCACGGCCCGGCTAATCCCTTTTGCCGTGCGCGTGAACCGCCACATACTGGGAGAGTGCGGGCGGGGACACGGGATCGGGGCCCTCGGTGGCGGCGCGCACTGGGGCATGCCGTGGCGCGCTCCAGGCCTCGCAGTACGAGACGACCGCCTGACGCCGACCCCTGCAACATATGTTGACAAGCCTTGAATAGGCAACGTATGTTGCGCATCGTGACAGAGGCAGCGGAAGCGGTGGCACGGCAGGTGACGGACGCGGGCGGCCTTGACGGCCTGCGCCGGCTGACGGCGGCGATCGCCGCCATGGAGACAAGCAGGACGGTGCTCATCGGCGAACTCCGGCGCGGGCCGAGCGCGAGCTGGGAGGAGATAGGCGCGGCCTGCGGTATGACCCGTCAGGGCGCCACCAGGCGGTGGTCCCGGCTGGTGCACGCCTCATCGTTCGGTGCGGCCGCGGACAGCTACCAGCGCGGGCGGCCTGAGTATCCCCAGTCGGTCGTCGAGTGGCTGGTACCGCGCCGTGCCAAGTCAGTGCTCGATCTCGGGGCCGGCACGGGCAAGCTGACCCGCCCGCTCGTGGAGGCTGGCCTCACGGTGACCGCTGTCGAGCCCTCGCGGGGCATGCGAGAGCAGCTCGCGGCGGCCGTGCCGAGGGCAGCGGTGCTCGCCGGCGCCGCCGAGCGGATTCCGCTGCCCGACGCCAGCGTGGACGCGGTGGTCGTCGCCCACGCGTGGCACTGGTTCGATCCGGCTCTCGCGGTGCCGGAGGTCGCGCGCGTCCTCACGCCCGGCGGGACGCTGTCGCTGGTCTGGAATGACCGCGACGAGAGCGTGCCATGGGTTGCGGCACTCGGCGCCATCATGCACAGGCAAGCGGCGCAGGTCATCGACACAAGCCCGCAACTGGGGCCACCGTTCGGCCCGCCGGAGCGGATGGAATTGCGCTGGCAGCAACTGGTGACCCGGCAGGAGATTCTGGACATGGTCGCCTCGCGCAGCTACGTGATCAGCATGCAGGCTCACGAGCGTGACGCGCTTCTCGGCGAGGTAGCGGAACTGCTCAGCGAGCATCCTGACCTCACCGGCCGCGAGGAGATCGCGCTGCCGTACATCGCCCGCTGCACCCGGGTGCGTCTCACCGATCCGGGTGCGATCTAGGATCGCAGATCATGGAGCAGCGAGTCCTTGGCAAGACCGGCAGGCCCGTCTCGATCATCGGCCTGGGCACCTGGCAGCTCGGCGCCGACTGGGGATCGGTGACCGAAGCGGACGCGCTCGCGGTGCTGCGCGCCGCCGTCGACTCCGGTGTCACCTTCTTCGATACCGCCGACGTGTACGGCGACGGGCGCAGCGAGCGGATCATCGGGCGGTTCATCGACGACATCTACGGGCGGGGCGTCACGGTCGCCACCAAGATGGGGCGCCGCGTCGCACAGGTGCCGGAGAACTACGTGCTGGAGAACTTCCGTGCCTGGACCGACCGGTCGCGGGTCAACCTCGGGGTGGACCGCCTGGACCTCGTCCAGCTGCACTGCCCGCCCACGCCCGTGTACTCGAGCGACGCGGTCTACGACGCGCTTGACACGCTGGTCGCCGAGGAGCGCATCGCCGCGTACGGAGTCAGCGTCGAGACGTCAGCCGAGGCCCTCGCGGCGATCGCGCGACCGGGCGTGGCCACGGTGCAGATCATACTCAACGCGTTCCGCCGCAAGCCGCTCGACAAGGTGCTGCCCGCGGCGGCGGCGGCCGGTGTCGGCATCATCGTCCGGGTCCCGCTGGCGTCCGGGCTGCTGTCCGGCCGGTACACGGCGGACACCGTGTTCGCCGCCGACGACCACCGCACCTACAACCGGCACGGCGAGGCGTTCGACGTCGGCGAGACCTTCTCCGGCGTGGACTACGCGACCGGGGTGCGGGCGGCCGCCGAGTTCGCCGCCCTGGTCGCGGAACCAGGCGCGTTCATCACTGACCCTGGCGTGGCGGTGACCACCGCTCAGGCCGCGCTGCGCTGGGTAACACAGCAGCCTGGCGTGACGACCGTCATCCCCGGCGCGCGCAACCCCGGGCAGGCCACGCAGAACGCGGCGGCCGCGTTCCTGCCGCCGCTCAGCGAACCAGCGCTGAGCCAGGTCGAGGACCTGTACGACAAGTACTTCCGCGCCGACGTGCACGCGCGCTGGTGATCTGCGGTCAGGCGGCGTCGTCAAGCAGGAGGTAGGTGTCGCCGTCCATCTCATGATTGTGGCCGGTCACGCCGCTGCGCGGGCATGAACGGCCGGCCGGCGGGTGGCGTGCGTAGCTGCGCCGCGCCGCGGCGCCTTGTCGTATCAGGGTTTTGTAGCACAAATCGTTAACGGGCGGGAGTGCCGCAAACATGGGCGTTGTCAGTGGCGCCGGTTATGGTAGGTGAATGCGGCTCGGGCTAGTGATCCGGGTGAGGACAGCGCGAAAGTACCTATATATTCATACTATTATGGTCGGAAAAGTAAAGAATATGCGGAAGGGCCTGGCAACGGCTTGATCACGTTCGAGGCAGTGACGAAGCGATACCCGGACGGGACGGTGGCGGTCGACGCGCTCGACCTCGAGGTGCCGGCCGGCAAGACGGTGGTACTCGTCGGCCCCAGCGGCTGCGGCAAGACCACATCGTTGCGGATGATCAACCGCCTCGTCGAGCCCAGCTCCGGCCGCATCCTGCTCGACGGGACCGACATCAGGGACCGCAACCAGGCGCAGCTGCGCCGCGGCATCGGCTACGTGATCCAGCAGACCGGCCTGTTCCCGCACCGCACCGTGGAGGACAACATCGCGACGGTCCCGGTGCTCACCGGCTTGTCGCGCAGGAAGGCAAGGGACCACGCGCGGGAACTGCTTACCCTGGTCGGCCTCGACCCGGCCCTCGCCAAGCGCTACCCGCACCAGCTGTCCGGCGGGCAGCAGCAGCGCGTCGGCGTGGCCAGGGCCCTGGCGGCGGACCCGCCGGTGCTGCTGATGGACGAGCCGTTCAGCGCCGTTGACCCGGTGGTCCGCGCCTCGCTGCAGGACCAGCTGCTGTTGCTCCAGGCCGAGCTGCGCAAGACGATCGTGCTCGTCACCCACGACATCGAGGAGGCCATCAAGGTCGGCGACCTGGTGGCCCTGTTCCGGCCGCACGGCAAGATCGCGCAGCTCGCACCGCCTGACGAACTGCTTGCCTCGCCCGCCGACGACTACGTGGCCGGCTTCGTCGGCTTCGACCGCGGCATCAGGCGGCTATCGTTCGTCTCCACCGGACAACTAACGCTCGGCACCGGACCGGTGTTCACCACGGACGCGACCGTCGCCAAGGCACGGGCCGGGGGCGAGCCGTGGATCCTGGTCACCGAGGAGGGCACCGGCAGGGCGCGAGGCTGGGTCGACGCGGCGCGGCTCGCCGGGCAGCCCGACGGCGGCACGCTCGGCAAGCTGGCGGCCGACGGGATCGGCCACTCCTTCACCGCGGGCACCGACTCGCTGCGCGCCGCGCTCGACGCCGCGGTGCTGTCGCCTGCCGGGCAGGCGGTCGCCGTGGACGGCGAGGGCCGGGTGCTCGGCGTCGCCACCTTCGACCAGCTGCGCGCCGCCATCCAGGCCGCCGGCCAGACCGAAGACGAGAGCCAGGCGCAAGGCGCAGGGCAACGCCCATGATGTGGTCGTGGATCCCCGGCAACTGGTCGCTGATCTGGCAGCTGACCTGGGAAAACGCCAAGCTCGGCGTGCTGCCCGCGCTGTACGGTCTCGTGCTGTCGCTGCCGCTCGGCATCATCGCCGCCCGCTGGCGGTGGTTCTACCCGCCGGTGCTGACCGTGATCAACATTCTGTACGCGGTGCCGTCGCTGGCGCTGTTCATCGCGCTGATCCCGGCGTTCGGGCTCACCGACACCACGGTGATCATCGCGCTCACCGTGTTCTCGCTGTGCGTCATCCTGCCGAACGTCGTGGCCGGGCTGCGCGCCGTCCCGCCCGCGGTGACGCAGGCGGCCACCGCGATGGGCTACGGCCCGCTGCGCCGCCTGGCCACCATCGAACTGCCGCTGGCGACCCCGATCATCATGGCCGGGCTGCGGGTCGGTGTGGTATCCGGCATCAGCCTCGCTAGCGTCGGGCAGCTCATCGGGGTGTCCAGCCTCGGCTACCTGTTCATCGACGGGCTGCAGCGGTCCTTCCCGACCGAGATCTACGTCGGCCTCGTCCTGGTCATCGCGCTCGCCCTGGTCTGCGACCTGCTGCTGGTCGGGGCCGGCCGGGCGCTCACCCCATGGACGGCACGCGGATGAGCTTCTTCTCCTATGCCTGGGACTGGGTGACCACGTCAGCGAACTGGCACGGCAACGACAGCATCCCGCAGCAACTGCTCGCGCACATCGGCTACAGCGTGCTGCCGCTGTTGGTGGCCGCGCTCATCGCCGTCCCGGCCGGCGTCGCGATCGGGCATCGCGGCGGCAAGATCACGATCGTGGTAGTCAACATCGCCAACGCCTGGCGGTCGATCCCCACCCTCGGCCTGCTCATCCTGCTCGCGGTGTTCCTCGGCTTCTCCACCCTCACCTGGCTACTGCCGCTCGTCGTGCTCGCCATCCCGCCGATCCTGGTCAACGCCTGCGCGGGCGTGGCAGGCGTCGACCCGGACGTCAGGGACGCGGCCAAGGGCGTCGGCATGACCACCTGGCAGCAGGTCGTGCAGGTAGAGGTCCCGATGGCGATGCCGCTCATCCTCGTCGGGCTGCGCACTGCGGCGATCTTCGTCGTGGCCACCTCGACCATCGCCGCCTACATCGGGCTTGGCGGCCTCGGCCGCTTCATCATCGACGGCCTGGCGAGCGAACAGTACGGTCCCGTCGCAGGCGGCGCGCTGCTCGTCGTCATCCTCGCCATCATCGTCCTCGCGCTTTTCGCCGGCCTTTCGAGGCTGGTCGTACCGGCCGGCCTGCGCAAGCAGGCCAAGACCGAATAAACCAACCCGTCCGAAAGGAAAACCCATATGACGATCAGGATCACCGCGACGAGCGGGATCGCCGCGCTCGCGGTCGCCGGCCTCGCGGCCGTGACCGCGTGCTCAAGCAGTACCAGCTCCACGGCTGCCTCTCCCACGACGAGCGCGGCCACGAGTGCGTCCGCGTCCGCGACGAGCGCCTCCTCCAACCCGCTCAGCGGCGGGAGTTCGTCGGGTTCCGTGGTCGTCGGCTCCGCCAACTTCCCGGAGAACGAGGTGCTCGCCGAGGTCTACGCCCTCGCTCTGCAGGCCAAGGGGGTCAAGGTCACCACCAAGCTCAACATCGGCGCCCGTGAGGCCTACTACCCGCAGATCGAGAAGGGCACGATCTCGATCATCCCCGAGTACAACGGCACCCTGCTCAGCGTCGAGGTGGACAAGTCGAACACCGCGAAGACCACCGCGGCGGTCGACGCCGCCCTCGCGGCCAAGCTGCCGTCGACGCTCACCGTGCTTAACCCGGCGTCTGCCCAGGACAGCGACTCGGTGACGGTCACCCAGGCGACCGCGGCCAAGTACCACCTCAAGTCGATCGCCGACCTCGCGCCCTACGCGTCCCAGCTGGTAATCGGCGGTCCGCCGGAGTTCAAGACCCGAGTTGACGGCCTGGTCGGACTGAAGTCCACCTACGGCCTGACCTTCAAGAGCTTCGACCCGCTCGACGAGTCGGGCCCGATCACCCTGGCCGCGCTGGCCAGCGGCAAGGTCGCGGCCGCGGACGTGTTCACCACCACGCCGCAGATCATCAGCGACAAGCTCGTCTCGCTCACCGACCCGAAGTTCAACTTCGCCGCGCAGAACGTCATCCCGCTGGTCTACAAGCCCGCGCTGACCTCCACCATCTCTGACACCCTCAACGCGGTCTCGGCCAAGCTGACCACCAGCGCCCTGCTCGCGCTCGACGTCAAGGTCATCACCGACAAGGAGAACTACACCACTGCCGCCCAGGAGTGGCTCCAGTCCGTCGGCCTGGGCTAGCCGCCCGTCCCGCCGCCCCCTGACGCATCCCGCGCGAGCGAGTAACGTCAGGGGGCGTGCGGATCACGGATATCACGGTCGTCCTCCACGAGCGCAGGCAAGTCTTCTCCGCCGCGTTCGGTCCTGCCCGCCCGGTCCCGCTCGGCGTGCTGCGGGTGACAACCGATTCTCCACCGCAAACCACGAGACCGCGCAGGCCTACGCCGACGAGGCGGTCTACTGGCAGCAGCACGGCTGGAAGGGCTACAAGATCCACCCGCCGCGCGCACCGTGGCTGCCGTCGGCTAGTTCGCCTCCCTTCGACTTCGACATCGAGGCGTGCGCCGCGGTGCGGGACGCGGTCGGCCCCGGCATGACGCTGATGCTTGACTCCTCGTGGAGCTACTCCTACACCGAGGTGCTCAAGGTCGGCCAGGCGATCCAGGATCTCGGCTATCACTGGTACGAGGACCCGTTCCCCGCCCACGACCTGCACAACTACGTCCGTCTTGGCAGGCAGCTGAGCATCCCGCTGCTGGCAACCGAGATCAACCCGGGCGGCCTCACCGCGCTGCCGCCGTGGATCACCTCGGGCGCCACCGACTTCCTGCGCGGCGACGTCGTCATCACCGGCGGCATCACCGGACTGATGAAGATCGCCCACCTGGCCGAGGCGTTCGGCATGAACTGCGAGGTACACGACTCATACAACGCGCTGAACAACGTCGCCGGCCTGCACGTGACGATGGCCATCGACAACTGCGACTGGTTCGAGGTGCTCGCCTTCAACCGCGCGGGCGAGCACGGCCTCGGCCAACTCGAGTACGGTCTCACCGAGCCCTTCGCGGTGGACCGGGACGGCGACGTGCACGCCCCGGCCGGCCCGGGTCTCGGCGCCGGCATCGACTGGGACCTGATCAACTCCGCCGTGGTCGCCGTCGCCGCCTAGGAACAGCCTCTCGCGGGCCCGGCTCGCCGGGACGGCCGACGGGTTCGTATCCTGGCAGGCACCGGGTCGGTGCGGGAGAGGATGCCAGTGGTCGAGATCAAGACGCGCGGTGAGATCGACGCGATCGCAGCCGCCGGGCAGGTGGTCGCCGACATCCTGGCAGCGGCCAGGTCCGTCGCGGCGCCCGGCGTCACGCTTGCCGAACTCGACGCCGCAGCCAGGGAGGTGCTCGCCAAGGCGGGAGCGACCTCGCCGTTTCTCAACTACCACCCGCGGTTCGCGCCAATCCCGTACCCGGCGGTCATCTGCACGTCGGTGAACGACGCCGCGCTGCACGGCATCCCCGGCGACTACCGGCTGCGCGACGGCGACCTGCTCAGCGTCGACGCCGGCGCGATCCTGGACGGCTGGGTGGGCGACGCCGCGATCTCGTTCAGCCTGGGGACGCCGCACGACGGCGACGCAAAGCTCATCGCGAGCACCGAGGCCGCGCTCGCGGCCGGGATCGCCGCCGCTCAGCCCGGCGGCAGGCTTGGCGACATCTCCGCCGCGATCGCCAAGATCGGCAAGTCCGGTGGCTACGGCATCTCCACGGACCTCGGCGGGCACGGCGTCGGCCGGACCATGCACGAGGACCCGCACATCCCCAACCGTGGCAAGGCGGGCCGTGGCCTGCGGCTGGTTTCCGGCCTGGTCATCGCGATCGAGCCGTGGTTCATCGCGGGCGGCAGCGACGACATCTACCTGGACGAAGACGGCTGGACCATCCGCACGGGCGACGGGAGCCGCGCCGCGCACGTCGAGCACACCATCGCGATCACCGATGACGGCCCGGTGATCCTGACCACCCGCGACTGAGGCCGTTTGCTGCCGCCCCCATTTACTGAGCCTGCACACTGGGGCCCGCTTGCCGAGGCCCGTCTACTGAGGAAGGTGCCTGCCGTGACGCTGCTTCACGAGGCGTCCGCGATCTCCGGCGAAATCGCGGAACTGCGCCACGCCATCCACCGTGAGCCGGAGATCGGCCATGACCTGCCGAGAACGCGGGACAAGGTACTCGCCGCGCTCGGCGGGCTTCCGCTGGAGATCAGCCAGGGCAGCCAGCTCACCTCGGTGACCGCGGTGCTGCGCGGCGGCCGGCCGGGTCCCGTTGTGCTGCTGCGCGGCGACATGGACGCGCTGCCGGTCACCGAGGCGACCGGGCTGCCGTACGCGTCGCGGTTCGACGGGGTCATGCACGCCTGCGGCCATGACCTGCACACCGCGATGCTGGCCGGCGCCGCCCGGCTGCTTTCCGCGCGGCAGGCCGAACTGCCGGGCAGCGTGATCTTCATGTTCCAGCCCGCGGAGGAGGGCGGACACGGGGCCAGGATGATGATCGAGGAAGGCGTGCTCGCCGCGGCGGGCAAGCGGCCGGTGGCCGCCTACGGCATGCACGTCCAGTCGCATCAGCTCGGCCACGGCGTGTTCGCCGTCCGGCCGGGCCCGGCGCTCGCCGCCGCCGACCGCCTGCACGTCACCGTGCGCGGTCGCGGCGGGCACGCCTCCGCGCCGCACCACGCCGCCGACCCGATCCCCGCCGCCTGCGAGATGGTGACCGCGCTGCAGACGCTGGTGACCCGCCGGTTCGACGTGTTCGATCCGGTCGTCATCACGGTCGGCAGCTTCCACGCCGGGACGACGGACAACGTGATCCCCGACGAGGCGCAGTTCAAGACCACCCTCCGGTCCTTCAGTAAGTCATCCCGCGACCGGCTGCGGGACGAGACGGCGCGCCTGGTCCAGGACATCGCCGCGGCGCACGGCCTGACGGCGGAGGCCGAGTACATCCCCGGCTACCCGGTCACGCTCAACGACCCGGTCGAGGCGGGCTTCGCCGGCGACACCGCCGCCGGCCTCTTCGGCGAGGCGCGGATCGTCACGCCCGCGGCGCCGCTGACCGGTGCCGAGGACTTCTCCTACGTGCTCAACGAGGTGCCGGGAGCGTTCGTCCTGCTCGGCGCCTGCCCGCCGGACGCCGACCCGGCCAGCGCCCCCTCCAACCACTCGGCTGCCGCCCGCTTCGACGACGGCGTGCTCGCCGACGGCGCCGCCCTGTACGCCGAACTCGCACTGCGCCGTCTCGCTGCGGGCGGCTGACCGGTGCAGGAGGCGGCCGGAAACGGGGACCCCGAGGCGGCCGAGGAGGAGCGGGAGGCACAGGCTCGGGCCATCGACCGGCTCACGCTGTTCTCCGACGCGGTGGTGGCGATCGCGATCACGCTGCTCGCGCTGGAGTTGCCGGTGCCCACGGGGAAGACCGTCGCGGCGTTCTGGGCCTCGGTGATAGCGAACGACGAACACTACGTGGCCTTCCTGATCAGCTTCCTGGTGATTGCTGCCGCGTGGGGCAACCATCACGATCTCTTCAGGTACGCCAGGCGCGGCGATTCGCGGCTGCGGACGCTCAACATGGCCTGGCTGCTGACGATCGTGCTGATTCCGTTCGCGACCAAGATGCTGACCTCCACAGCGGGCTCGTCGCTTGAGGTGCACGCGCTGCGGTTCGGCTTCTACGCGCTGCTCCAGGTCGTGCAAGCCGGCCTGCTGCTCGCGATGGTGAGCCGCGTCGGAGTACGGGATCGCACCGGCGGCGCCTCCGGTCCCTGGGGAACCCGCTACGTCCGGAGGACCATCGCGGTGATGGCGGGCTTCGGGCTGTCCATCCCGCTGTTCTTCGTCGCGGCGCAGGCGTGGCTGTTGTGGTTCCTCGTCCCGCTGCTCGCCGCACCGGCCGCCCGGTTGTTCAGGGCCGTGGCCGCAGCCCGTCGCTGAGCACGGCGAGCAGCCGGCCGGCCAGGTCCGGCACAGCAGGCGCCTCGTGGACGCTGCGCAGCGCCCCTTGAGCAGGATGACCAGGTCCGTCGTGGTGATGTCGGCGCGCACCGCCCTCGCCCGCTGAGCGCGGGTGAGCAGCACGTCGAGCGCGGTGTGCAGGTCCTGCTGGAGCGAGCCCGCGACGGCGATGGCGTCGGGCAGGTCGCGCTTGGCATCCGCCTCCTGGCCGATCCTGCCGAGGAAGCCGAAGGAGGAGGAGCTGTTCGCGGCTGTGACCGCCGCCCGGGTCGGCGACCTCATCGAGGACGCGCGCGGCCGCGACACCATCCGTTTCTACTTCTCCGCGCTGGGACCGGCGCGAGAGCTGTTCGTTCAGGAGGGAGTCGAAGCCCGGCGCAGCGCTCTGCGCGGGCGACGCCGCCTAGCGTCCGCTCGCGGGGCGGATGGCGGCGGCGAGCAGGTGCGGGCCGACGCCGAGCAGCTCGGGAACGGTTTCCATGGCCCTGGCGGCCTCGAGGATGACGGCGCGGTCCGCCGGGTCGGCCATCCGCGCGTTCAGGTCGCCGAGCAGCACCGCGGGCCCTTCCACGCACACCAGGCTGGCGACGTCGAGGCCGGCCTCGGTCAGTTCCGCGCGCAGCTCGTCCGGCCGGTGCAAGTAGGAGGTGAAGGCGCCAGGGTGCAGCGGCGGGAAGATCCCGGTGCGTTCCGTCTCGTCGATCAGGCCGAGAACCGCCGGGTACTCGCGGTAGATCCGCTTCGTGACGATGCCGTCGATGCGGACGGCCCAGCGGGTGATCGCCGCGGCGAACAGGGGACCGCCGGGTCGCAGAATGCGGGCCGCCTCGCGGATGGCGTCCATCCGTTCGGCCCTCGTCACCAGGTGGTACAGCGGGCCAAGCAGCAGGACCGCGTCCACGGAAGCGTCCGGCAGATCGAGTTCGCGCGCGTCGCCGACGGCGGCTCGGATGCCGGGCATCCCCGCGGCGTCCGCCTGGAGCTGGCTGACGTGCAGCGGCATCATGTCCCTGTGCTCGACCCGGTAGCCGAGCGACGCCAACCACAGGGCATAACGGCCGGGTCCGCCGCCGATGTCCGCGACGACGGCAGGCGGCGGCGGCAGGCGGCGCGCGATTACCTCGGTCGTGCGGAGGAACTCGAGTTGCCCCGCGCCGTCGGTCAGCCTGTCCCGCTCCTCGCCGCGGTCGTAATACGCGCGGATCGCCGCCTCTTTCACGTCCATGGCATCCGACCGTGACACAGCGCGCCTCGCGTCGTCCATTGATTTACCCCGCCGTGTTCTGCGCGCCCCGCGCGTGCAGCACGTCCTGGCCGGCGGTTGCGTTTTGGTCGGCGGTTGCGTCTTGGCCGCGGGCGTCGTCCTGGCCGTCGGCGTCGTCCTGGCCGTCGGCGTCGTCCTGGTCGGCGGTGTCGTCGTCCTGGCCCAGTGCCCGGCGGGCGGTGAGGGCCAGGTAGCCGGCCAGCACGACGGTGCAGGCACACATCGCGGCCGAGGACCAGCCGAGCGCCGAGCGCAGGCCGACGGCGGCGCCGAACAGTCCCACGGTGAAGCCGCTGCCGATCCGCATTCCGTTGGCGCCGACCCCGTAGACGCCAATCACCTGGCCCTTCTTCTGCCGCGGCGCGCGCAACTGCACCACCGTCTGGGTGATGGTCAGCGCGGCCAGGTTGGCGATGCCGCCGATGATGAGCAGCGGCGCGGCGACCAGGTAGTTGTGGCTGAGCACGAAGAACGCCGAGGTGGCGCCGTAGACCAGGGTGGTCCAGAGCGCGGAGCGGACGGTCAGCCTCAGCCAGCCGGTGCCCTCGAGCAGCAGCCCGCCGAGCACGCCGCCAAGCCCGTTGGCGAACAGCAGCACGCTGTAGGCGGTGCCGCCGCCCGTGGCGAGGCCGGGGCCGCCCATGGTGGCGGCGATGGCGGGCATCGCCGTCTGCATGGCGGAGCCGACGAAGAACGCGCCGAGCCCGGCGAGGATGATCATCGCGGCGAGCACCCGGTCGCGCGACACGTCGCGGAACACCCGCACGGCGGCTACCAGGCCGACCCGTTCCGGCGCGACGATGCCGTCCCTGGTGTGGCCGGTGAATCTGGTGCGGGCCATCAGGATCGTCAGCGGCAGGTAGAAGGCGATGTTCACCCAGATCCCGCGCTCCGGACCGAGACCGAGCAGCAGCGCGGAGCCGATCACGGGACCGCACAGGATGCCGAGCGACCGCGCCGTGGAGTTGAGCCGGATGGCGCTCGGCAGGTCGGCGGGGCCGACGAAGTCCTCGAGCAGCAACTGCTCGGGCGGCGCCCACAGCGCCCCGGCGACGCCATGCAGCACGAGCAGCACGCAGGCGTTCCATACGTTGAGGCTGCCGGTGGCGAACAGCACGCCCCAGGCGAGCGACACCGCCATGAACAGGACCTGGGACCCCTGGATCAGCTTGCGGCAGTCATAGCGGTCGGCGAGCGCCCCGAAGTACGGGGAAAGCAGCAGGAACGGCACCCAGTGGCTGATCACCTCGAAGCCGGTAAGCGCGGGCGAGTGGAACCTCTGCCAGACCACCCAGTAGGTGATCACGTGCTCGATGTTGTCGGCCATCATCGCCATGGCCGCGCCGCCCAGGTACACCCGGCACGTTGGGTTCCGCAGCGCCGCGAACTTGGCCGGCTGCGCGGTGCCACCGGGCCGGCGGGCTGCTGCCGGGCTGGCCGCCTCGGCCGACTGCTGATCGAGGACAGCGACGTGCGTAGGCACGCCACAGGCAGCACACATGTTCACTTCTCCAGCCGCGGGGCGAACGGGGGTCCGGGCGGCCAGCCTTCGCCCGGGCCGCGCGCCTGGCGCGCGGATTCTCGCGATAACGAGGAACCGGCGGCCGGCCTGCCCCTATTCCCGGCGTGGCCTGGTGTGACGCACGTCGCCTCAAGAGCGCCGTGACGGGCGAGGCTTCCTCCGATTCCCGCATGACAGTGGACATTTGGCCACACCCGGCTGTACCTAAACGTCCACTGTCTTCCTTTCCACCCGCCATTCCTGGATAACAGCGGCAAGCGTGACGCGTGGAGCGCCACCGGACAGATAGTGGATCGTTGGGAGCACCAGGGACCTCGCAACGATCCACCATCTTCCGCATCCGCGACCTCTCCTCGGGATAACAGCGATAACAGCAAGGAGCGGCGAAGGACCCGGGCGTCATCATGATGGTGGATATTTCCCTACACTCCGGTGTCGCGAAGTATCCACTATCTTGATCCGCTCCTGATAACAGCAATAAGCGCGGAGCGCAGGTCAGGAGGCGCTGACGTGTCCGGGACCCGGAGCGCCGGAGTCGCCCAAACGCCTCAGAAAGTCAGGACCAGGCGGCCGCGGACGCCGCCGGCCTCGAGCCGCTGGTGCGCCTCGGCCGCTCGTTCGGCCGGCAGCACCTCGGCGACCCGCAGCGTCAGCACGCCCTCGCCGACCAGGGCGGCCAGTTCCGCGATCCGGTGTCCTTCGTGCAGGTGCCTGCCGACGAGGACCAGGTGAATGGTGATGTCCCTTTCGGCCTTTCCGCCGGCCGTCTCGCCCTGATACGGCCGGACCGCGAGCAGCTGACCGCCGTCGCGGACCGCGGGCAGGATCGCCGGCCCGAGCAGCGCCGCGTCGATGACCGCGTCGACGCCGTCCGGGTACAGCGAGCGGACGGCGGCGACCATCGGCTCGCCGCGCGGCACCACGTGAGCGGCGCCGAACGACGCGATCAGCGACTCGTCGGCCGGCGCCGCGTCGCCGATCATGGTCAGCCCGCGATGTGTGCCGAGCTGGATCGCGTACTGCCCGACGATGCCTGCCGAGCCAGTCACAGCGACCACAGCACCCGGGGGAAGCGCCAGCAGGTCGTACGCCGCGAGGACGGTCAGCCCGTTCATCGGCAGCGTCGCGGCGTCGGTGAGCGGCCAGCCGTCGGGTACCAGGGCAAGCTGGCCGGAGTCCACCGTCCGGTACTCGGCCTGCGCGCCGCCTCCCGGTTCCCAGGGGGAGACCGCGGCCATCACCCGGTCGCCTGCCTGCCACCTGCTCACCCCTGGCCCGACCGATTCGACCACGCCGGCCAGGTCCATGCCAGGAATGTACGGCGGCGTCATCCCCTCAGGCATTGCCCGGCCGCCCTGCCGGAAGCCGAGGTCAGTCGGGTTCACGGTCGCGGCCGCCACCGCGACGAGGACCTGTCCTGGTTCCGGCGCCGGCTTGGGCACGGTGACGATGCCGAGCACCGACGGGTCACCGGCCTCGGTGAAGCCAACGGCTCGCATGTCCGTCATGAGATCCTCCAGATTAAGAGCTAGGGGGCGGTGAATGCTGCGCGGCACAGCGACAGCAACTCGTCGATGCCGCGCAAGTGCAGATGTGGCCGTTTCTCCGGCGGCAGACGGTCGTAGGCGTCCGGGCCGGCCAGGCCGGTCTGCACGGCGACCGCCAGGGCGTGTCCGCGGTGCGCCATCGGCACCTCGAGCAGCGGGTCGTCGCCGACCACCACCAGGTGATGCCCGCGAACGCCGAGGCGGGCGGACGCGGCGCGCAGCGCGTCGAGCGATGGCTTGCCGGTGACGGTCAGGCGGCAGCCGGTGACCGAGGTGATCATCGCGCAGATCGCACGGGACGTGCCGAGCGCCCGGCCGCCGGCGGTCGCGAAGAACGGGGTCTGCGACGCCGAGTACAGCGCCGCGCCGGACCAGACCGCGTCGCAGGCGGCCTCCAGGTGCGCGAGCGTGAACTCGCGGAACCAGCCGACGAGGACCGCGTCCACCGCGGCGGGCCGCTCGGCAGGCCGAGTGTCAGCCGCGGGAGGCACCGGCGGCACGACCTCGATGCCCGCGGCGGCGAGCGGCTCGGCAAGCCCGGGACCGCCGAGCACCATCACCCGCTTGTAGCCGCGCTTTGCGAACATGATGACCGCGCTCGACGCCGGCGTCATCATCTGGTCGTCTGGCACGTCGAGTCCCGCCTCGCGGAGCACCGCGGCGAAGTGCGCGGGCGAGCGGTTGGTGCCGTTGGTGAACACCACGTACGGCAGGCCGCGGTCCCGCACCCAGGCGAGCATGTCGACCGCGCCGGGCAGCGGTGTCAGCCCGTGGTTGACCCGGTCGCCGAGCGCCAGCGTTCCGTCCATGTCGAAGATGAACCCGCGGGCGTCCCGCAGCCGGGCGAGCACCTCGCCGGGAATCGAAGCGTCTTGCGGGCTCACGACAGGTCCCTGCCTTCCGTATGAGTCGAGCCACTCCGCAACGACAGCCGGAAGCCCGGCTTGCCCACCGTCAGTTCCCGCACCGCCGGCCGTTCGGATAGCGATCGCAGCAGCTTCAGCACCGGCACGGTGTCCGGGTTGTAGTGGGTGACCGCCGGCCCGGCGGCGACCATCGCGTCGACCTCCGCGCCCGGCATGCCGAAGCGCAGCAGCAGTTCCTCGTCACTGATCCGGGCGCCGAACCGTTGCCGCAGCTCGGCCACGGTGAGCGGCGGCGGCTCGGCGGCGAGTTCGTCCGCCCGTGGCCTGCCGAGCACCCTGTCGAGCACGGGCGGGTCGATCGGCGCGGTCGGCTTGCCGAACGTGCCCTGCGCGTACCTGATCACCTGGTCGGGCACGTTGTCGTAGCGACCGCCTCCGGCCGTGACCGACAGCAGGTTCGCCAGGGCCTGCCCGATCACCATCTGCGGGTATGGCGTCACCATGATCGGGTAGCCGAGCTCGGCCCGCACCTGGGCGATCTCCGCCATCAGCGCGCCGAACCGGTCGGCGAGCCCGAGCTCGGCAAGCTGCCGCCTGGTCGTCGACATGGTGCCGCCTGCCAGCTGATGGTCCATGAACGCCGCGTCGTAGGAACCTGGAGTCCCGGGCGGGAGGCCCTCGGCCAACGCGAGCCTGTCGAAGTACCTCGCGACAATGCCGAGCAGCCGGTCGTCGATGTCCACGCTGTGCCCGGCGGCGCGCAGGTTGGCCACCAGTCGTTCGGCGTCGGGCAGTGAGGAGCCGTCGCCGAGCGCGCCGCAGCCGACCTGGAGCACGTGCACGCCGAGCGAGGCGGCGGTGAGGCAGGTGAGCTGCGACAGGCCAAGCGTCGCGTGCGAGTGCAGTTCGAGTGGCTTGCCGCCCAGCACCGCCTGGACGGCGGGGATCAGCGTGCGCGCCCGGTCCGGGGTGAGGATGCCCGCCGGGTCCTTGATGTAGGCGCGGTCGATGTCGGAGCAGGCCGCGTACTGCGCCGCGATTCCCGCGTAGAAGGCATCGTCGTGCACGGCGGAGATCGTGAAGGTGAGCGCGCCGATGACCTCGCGTCCGCCGGCCTTCTTCGCGATCCGCGCGGTGGCCCGCGCCGCGTCCATGTCGTGCGACGGGTCGAGCACGACGAACCGGTCCATGCCGTTGTCGACCAGCTTGCGGTAGACAAGCTCGATCACCTCCGGGTGCGCCCGCTCCCAGGAGATGAACCGGAACCCGGTCCCGATGAACTGCAGCGGCGTGTCCGGCATGGCCGCCCGGCTGATCCGCAGCAGCGCCCACGGGTCCTCCCGGTGCCTGCGCACCGACATGCCCATCGCGGTGGACGACGAGTAGTCAAGGGCGCGGAACCCGACCCGGCCGAGCACCGGAGCGATCGTCGCGATGTGCGCGGTCCGCAGCCCCGCCGCACCCCACAGCGACTGATTGCCGTCCCGCAGCGACACGTCGACAAGCCGGATGTCAGCCACGGCCCGCCCCCGCATCCCCATCACGATCATCCCGAACGGGTTCGGCTGACTCGCCCACCGCCACGAAACTTTCCGCCGGGTGGCCGGCGGGGCTGCGCGTGAGGAAGCGCCCGAGGTACCCGGTGCCCACGCCCCCGGCCGCGAACTCCGCGTCGGCGAGCACCGCCCGCTGCAGGTCAAGGTTGGTGGTCACGCCCTCGATGCGGCACCGGTCAAGCGCGTCGCGCAGCCCGGCAAGCGCATCCGCCCGGTCGGCGCCGTGCGCGATGACCTTGGCCAGCAGCGAGTCGTAATGCGGCGGCACGGCCGCGCCCGACTGCAGATGCGTGTCGACCCGTATCTGCCTGGCGGCACTCCTCGCGGGCGGGGGGATGAGCGTGGTGGCGGTAATGGTGCTCGCGGGGAACACCGCGCGGGTGACCACCCCTGGGCTCGGCAGGAAGTCCCTGTCCGGGTCCTCGGCGTTGACCCGCACCTCGATCGCGTGCCCGGCGAACGACACGTCGTTCTGCGTCAGCCGCAGCGGCCGGCCCTCGGCGATCGCGATCTGCTCGGCGACGATGTCGATGCCGGTGATCGCCTCGGTCACCGGGTGCTCGACCTGGATGCGCGCGTTGACCTCGAGGAAGTAGAACTCGCCGCGTTCGGCGTCGACGAGGAACTCCACCGTGCCCGCACCGCGGTAGCGCAGGTGCCGACCGAGTGCCACGGCCGCGCCGCGCAGCCGGTCTCGCAGGCCCGTGTCGAGGCCGGGCGCGGGCGCCTCCTCGATGAGCTTCTGGTAGCGGCGCTGCACCGAGCAGTCCCTGTCGCCCAGGTGAATGACGCTGTCGCCGTCGCCGAGCAGCTGCACCTCGACGTGCCTGCCGCGTTCGACGTACCGTTCCAGGTACACTCGCGGGTCGCCGAACGCGGCCGCCGCCTCCGCGCTCGCCACGGCGACCGCGTGGTCGAGTTCGGCTGGGTCGCGCACCACCCGCAGTCCCCGCCCGCCGCCCCCGCCCGCCGCCTTCACTAGCACCGGGTACCCGATCCGCGCCGCCAGCTCCCCGGCGCTACCGCCGGGCGCGCTGGTGCTGCCGCCCGCCGTGCTGGCGCTCCCGTCCGTGGGCATGGCGAGGACCCCGCGGCCGATATCAGGTGTGCCGACCAAGACATGGCCGCCGGGCAGCACGGGAAGGCCCGCGGCGATCGCGTGCTCCCGCGCCGCCAGCTTGTCCCCGGTGGCCTCGAGCGTCTCCGGGCCAGGCCCGATGAACACCACGCCGGCCGCCGCGCAGGCGCGGGCGAGCCGCGCGTTCTCCGACAGGAACCCGTATCCCGGGTGGACCGCATCGGCCCGCGCCGCCACCGCCGCGCCCGCCACCGCGTCCACGTTCAGGTAGCTCGCGCCCGCGGGAGCGGCCCCGATGCCGATGACCCGGTCCGCGAGCCGCGCCGCCAGCGACGAGGCGTCGGCCTCCGACGCGGTGAGCACGGTCTCGATGCCCAGCCGCCTGCAGGTGCGGATCACCCGGACGGCGATCTCCCCCCGGTTGGCGACAAGCACCCGCCGCACGCCCCGCCGACCGCTCACGCCGCCATCCCCCAACCCAGATAACAGCAAGAAGCGCTCGCGCCAACCGGCCGTGACAAAGATGGTGGATACTTCTCCACATCAGAGGGTGGAGAAGTATCCACCATCTTCCTGTGCGCGGTCGTCGTCGTGCGATCCCGGCCCCTTCCGCCGTGATAACAGCAAGGAGCGCTTGCGCTTGCCAGCGGCATCCCGTGACTGGTCATGCGTCCGGCTCGATCAGCAGCAGCGTGGTGCCGAGCGGGGTGAACTCACCGTTGCCCGCGCAGATCCTGGCCACCCGGCCGGCCGTGCCCGCGTGCACCGAGTTCATCAGCTTCATCGTTTCGACGATGGCCACGACCGTGTCCGGGACGACCGCGTCTCCCTCGCGGACGAACGGGTCGGCCCCGGGCCGCGGCGCGCGGTAGAACGTGCCGGGCAGCGGGGCGGTCACGGCGACAAGCCCGTCTGCGCCGGCCGCCGCGACCGGCCCGCCCGTCTCCGCGAGCGGGCCAGCGCCCCCCGCGGCCGGCGTTCGCGAGGCGGGCGCACCGGAAGCGGGCGCACCGGAAGCGGGCGCTTCCGCGGCTGGCACGGCGGGGGCGGGCGTCAGCGGCACGGGCTCGGTGAGCACCTGGCTTTCCTCGGTCCAGCCGCCGCCTGGCGCGCGGCGCAGCGTCAGCCGGAACCGCGGCGTCTCCACGTCAAGCTCGTCGTACGGCAGCGAGTCGAGCAGCGCCAGGATCTCGGCGACGTCGTCGTTGGTCAGGTCCATCGGGTCTGCTTCCCGAACAGGGCGAGCACGTGGTCGGCCGCGCGGGCCCTTGGCGCGCCGGCCGGGCCGGTCTCCCGCGCCGCCCAGACCGTCTCAGGGCGGGACTGGAGCAGCACGATCCTGCCGTCAGGCGCGGACTCGCCGTCGAGTACCGCCCACTCGATGTCCTGCGGCCTGCCGTAGTGCGCCTCGACGCGGCGGGCGGTGGCGGCAAGCGCGCGGATCTCGTCGTCGGTCAGGCAGGGCGCGTCGCGCAGTTCGGCCGGCGTTTCCGCGATGACCACGCCATCGCCGGGGAGGGAGACGGCGGCGTGTGACGGCGAAAACCCGAACCCGTTCGGGACGTAGCGGTGGGTCTTGATCTTGGGGGAGACGCGGCGGGTGGTGATCTCGCCGGTGATCTTGCTGATGACCCACGAGTCGGGTGTCACGTCGCCGGAGACGAGCCCGGAGCCGAGGCCCCAGGTGCCCTCGATCGCCACCACCGAACGGTCGCCGGTGACCGGGGACCTGGTGAACAGCACGCCCGCGGCGCGCGGCGCGACCATCGTCTGCACCACGACGGCCATCGCCACTCCGGCCTCGTCCATGCCGAGACGGCGCCGGTAGGTCAGCGACTCGTCGTTGAACAGCGATGCCCAGCAGCGGGCGACGTGCTCGAGCACCGCAGGCGCGCCGCGGATGCCCAGGTAGGTGTCCTGCAGCCCGGCGAAGGAGGCGCCGGCGCTGTCCTCGACGGTCGCCGACGAACGCACCGCGACGTCCGCGCCGTCTGCCGAGCCGCCCGAGCCGCCCGAGCCGCCGCCAAGCGCCGCGTATGCCGCGATGACCGCGGCGGCGACTTCCGCCGGCGGCTCCGCGCCGCCGACCAGGGCGCGCAGCCGGGCGCCCGCCGCGGCGATGCCCGCCAGGTCGGCGGCGTCGAGCCGGGACACCTCCGCGCGCAGCGCGCCGCCTGGGTCGAGTGCGTCCATCGCCGCGGTGAACCCGTCGACGGTGACCGCGAACCCCGGCGGCACCGCCACGCCCGCCCGGGTCAGCTCGCCGAGGCTGGCGGCCTTGCCGCCGACCGTGCCGGCACCGCGCGCCGCGGCGAGCGTCACCACGAAACTCATTCGCGGCTCCCGGTCACGCCCGATGACCAGTCACGAGAGCACCCGGACCCGGCCGCGGTCGCCGTCCACGCGGATCTTGTCGCCGGTCCTGATCCGCTTGGTCGCGTCGCCGGTGCCGACGACGGCCGGCATCCCGTACTCGCGGGCCACGATCGCCGCGTGCGACATCGAGCCGCCGATGTCGGAGACGGCCGCCTTGATCTTCGCGAACACCGGCGCCCAGGACGGCGCGGTGACCGGAACCACGAGGATCTCGCCCTCGCGCAGTTCGCTCATCTCCGACACGTCGTGCAGCACCCTGGCGATGCCCTCCACGACGCCGGACGACGCGGCGACGCCGACAACTTCGTCGGGATCCGGGTTGAGCCACGACGCGACGCGCTCCTGGGTGATGCCCCACAGCATGCGCACGGCGGGGTCGTTGAGCGCCTCGGGGACCGGGCCGAGCGCGGGCGGCGGCGACCAGTCCTTGAGCACCTCGATCATCGCCTTGCGCTCGGCGATGATCGGCTGGAAGTGCCCGGCGCCCAGCGGCGGGGTGCCCGCCGCCCAGGCGAGCGAGACATCGGCGAGCGCCTGGTCGATCTCGGTGTGGTGCAGGTGAAACACGTCGCCGGTCTCGGCGATGACGCCCTGGGCGGCGAGCAGCGCGCCGAACGCCTTCACCTTCTGGAAGAACCGGGTGGTGAACCAGTGCTCGCAGTAGAACTTGTGGTCCTCGACGAACGGGAACACCAGGCGGCACAGGCCGAGCATCTGGTCGAAGGCGGCCTTCTCG